>ERZ1106973.1170-NODE-1170-length-25630-cov-14.427214_pt1 | contig 25630 bp, 18 predicted proteins | sample MGYA00403686_ERZ1106973 | MGnify/ENA primary metagenome ERZ1106973 (study PRJEB35170, sample SAMEA104062408) | human gut metagenome | biome: human gut; feature: human-associated habitat; material: faeces | place: Denmark | collected 2012-11-06 ...
CTTTGCTGGAGGCAAAAGTTCCTGCAGTAAAGCGTAGAACCTCATGTGTTTATGCAGATCTGAGAGAACTGATTTCAGAAATGGAACTGCGTAAAGCAGCATAAACACAGGCAGATATGCAGTGGATTACCTGTTATGTGGAAACCTGCCGTATCCGGCATGGAAGAAGCACATATCTGTGCAAAATCTAAGTAACAGGCGTATCCGCCGATATTTGGTCTGCCGCCTAAAGCGGCCGGAAGCACGTGACTTTAGTCATGTGAGGTTCACGGATAATAACATGTCTGATTTTAGTATCAACGAAATGCAGGAAATGCAGAAAGCGGGAAAAATGCGGACTGAAAAACAGAAGACCGGAATTGTATGGGATTCTCACAGGAGGACGAAAGTGAAAAACCGGAAGCTGCGTGGGAAAATCCTGTCCTTGTGATAGTCAGAGGGATCAAGTATAATGAGTCATATAAAATGTTGACGGGAGGGATTTGCATGGGAAGTTATCTGAATCCGGGAAATGAAGCATTTGCGGTTGCATTAAATTCTGAGATTTATGTTGATAAAACAGGACTGCTGACTTATACGAATAAAGTCATGAACACTCTGCAGGGATATATCTGCAACAGCCGCCCGCGGCGGTTTGGAAAATCAATTACGGCAAACATGCTCACCGCGTATTACAGCAAGGGCTGCAGTTCGAAAGAAATGTTTTCCGGGCTGGAAATCAGCAGGGCAAAGGATTTTGAAAAACATCTGAATCAGTATGATGTGCTCCACTGGGATATCCAATGGTGTATGGAACCGGCAGGCGGACCGGAGCGGATTGTTTCCTATATCTCAGAAAAAACGATTTCGGAGTTAAAAGAATATTATCCCCATATACTTCCAGAAGAAATCCGGTCACTGCCGGAGGCGCTGTCGCGGATCAACGCGGCATCCGGAACAAAATTTATTGTGATTATAGACGAATGGGATGTTCTGATTCGTGACGAGGCGGCGGATCTCAAAACACAGGAAGAATATATCAATTTTCTGCGGGCGATGTTCAAAGGGACGGAGCCGACAAAATATATTCAATTGGCATATCTGACAGGTATTTTGCCTGTAAAAAAAGAAAAGACACAGTCGGCGCTGAACAATTTCAAAGATTATTCGATGCTGCATGCCGGGCCGATTGCACCATATGTAGGTTTTACAGAAACAGAAGTTCAAAAACTATGTGAAGTATATGGTCAGAGGTTTGAAGAAGTCAAACGATGGTACGACGGTTATCAGATTGGGAAATATCATGTATACAATCCAAATGCCGTTGTGAACCTGATGCTCGAAGGCGAATTCCAGAGCTACTGGTCCGGAACCGCATCCTATGAGGCGATTGTTCCGCTAATCAATATGGATTTTGATGGCCTGAAAAGTGCCGTAATCGAAATGCTTTCAGGAGATCATGTTCCGGTTGATGTTACCTCTTTTCAGAACGATACCGTTAGCTTCGCCAATAAAGACGATGTGCTGACGTATCTGATTCACCTTGGATATCTGGCCTATGACCGGACATTTAGAACTGCTTTTATTCCGAATGAGGAAATCCGTCAGGAATTGATTCTGGCAACGAAAAGGAAAAAATGGAATGAGTTGATTGTATTTCAAAAAGAATCAGAGCAGCTTCTGAAAGATACAATTCAGATGAATGGAAACGCAGTAGCAAAAGAAATTGAAAAAATTCACATGGAATATACTTCTGTGATTCAGTATAACAATGAAAACTTACTCAGCAGTGTTCTGTCCATTGCCTATTTGAGTTCCATGCAATACTATTTCAAACCAATCCGCGAATTTCCCGCGGGTCGTGGATTTGCAGACTTTGTGTTTATTCCAAAGCCGGAGTTTCAGAATTATTACCCGGCGCTTGTTGTGGAACTGAAATGGGACAAAAGTGTCAGAGCAGCATTAGATCAGATCAGAGACAGAAAATATCCGGAGTCTGTTGCATGCTATGCAGGGGAGCTTTTGCTGGTGGGAATTAACTACAATGAAAAAACAAAAGAACATGAATGCCGGATTGAAAAGTATGAAAAATAAAGGAGTATGTTCGTAAAAATAAAAACGAAAGATCAATATGCTAATATACGATTTGAGGTTTGCGGATTTGGCGCAAATGGCAATGAATGGATTGCCGATTACCACAGATTAAGAGCAATCACACATATTTCAATTTCAGTTTACAGAGATAAAAGAGTATGGATAAGATAGAGATATATCATTATTTAAAAAGGCAAAATATAGCGTATGAAATTACGGAACATAAGGCAGTTTTCAATATGGAAGAAGCAGATGCTGTTGATTTGCCGTATCCAGAGTGGGGCGCTAAAAATTTATATTCAAATGGATATGGATGGCCTGAAAGATTCTGTGGTTCGAATGCTTGCTGGTGAAGCAGTTCCGATTCATATCGGAACATTCAGCAACGATATGACCACGTTTGCGATGAAAGATGATGTGTTAACTCTGCTGGTGCACCTCGGTTATCTGACTTACAACAGCATAAATGAAACCGTGAGCATTCCCAATAAAGAAGTTTCCCGGGAATATGTCAATGCAATCAGCACAATGAATTGGCATGGTGTAGCAGATTCTGTGGAATCTTCCCGCAAATTACTGGAATCTTTATGGGCAATGGATGCAGATGCCGTCGCAGCCGGAGTGGAAAAAGCGCATGAGGAAATTTCAATTCTCCAATATAATGATGAAAATTCTCTTAGCTGTACCATTCAGCTCGCCTTCTATTTTGCACGGGAATACTACACTATGGTTCGGGAACTGCCGGCAGGAAAAGGATTTGCCGATGTATGCATGATCCCAAGACCGTGCCATCTGGATAAGCCGGCGATTGTGATTGAACTGAAATGGGACAAAAGTGCAGTTGGCGCGATAGAACAGATCAAAGAAAAACAGTATGGAAACGCGTTGAAAGATTATCAGGGGAATTTGCTGCTTGCTGGAATTAACTATAATAGGAAAACGAAGAAACACGAATGTGTTATTGAGACAATGCAAAAATAAAAAACGGAAGTCTCATATCTGCGCAGTAAGGGTGGCGGATATGGGACTTTTTGGTAAAGACAAATAAAATTTATGGAGGAAACAGAATGATTATTGATTCTTATGATATCACCAGTGAGCCTATCGTAAAGCTGGAGAATTTTTATGGGGAGAAGCAGCATCTGGTAAAAAAATGTATGGTTGTTTTTTCAAAAGTAATATATGAATACATGCTTGAAAAATTTCCATGCCGACAGATTGCAGAAGTAAGAGCATGCAATGGAAATATACCGGTTTGGACTCTGCCATATGAGGGAGAAACGATTGGTTTCTATCTGACGCCAATTGGTTCGGCTCTGGCAGCAGGAACGATTGCCGAAGTCAATCATTTAACAGGAGCATCCGTCTTTATCATGTTCGGTTCCTGCGGCAGTTTGGATAAAGGAGCAACCGAAGGAAAGTTTATTCTCCCAACGGAGGCATACCGGGGAGAAGGACTGTCCTATTATTTTGCAGAACCGCAGGACTACATAAAAATAAAAAACACGGACAAACTGGCGGAATTTTTCAAAGAGAGAAATCTGCCTTATGTGCAGGGAAGAGTATGGACGACAGACAGTATGCTTCGGGAGACGGTAAATCTTGTAAACAAACGAAAAGAAGAAGGATGCATTGCCGTGGAAATGGAGCTTGCAGGTGTTCAGGCGATCTGTGATTTTTATGGATTTGAACTGTATGATTTTCTTGTTGCGGGAGATGTGCTGATCGAAGGAAACTATGAAACGGATGGATTATCTGCCGCTAACCACGATCTGGACAAGCTGTTTCTGGCGCTGCAGATAGCAAAAAATATGAGGATAGAGGGACGGTAAAATGAAATATAAAGAAAACATAATTTTGAAAAATGGGCAGGATTGCATGATACGAAATGTTCTGTATGAAGATGGGTCGAGATGTCGGATTTGTATGTAGTAACACATAGTGAGTCCGATTATTTACTTTCCTATCCAGAAGAATATCGTGCCGAATTCGGCATTGATGTTGTGAAGGAACACAGGCGGAATGTCTGGTAGTAAATTTTGCCTTTCATGAACTGGGAATGTCTGCGGTAAATGCCGATGCGATCAGAAAGAACACCAGAAGCCGGCATGTGCTGGAGAAAGCGGGATTTCGTTTTCAGGAATGTTACAGATAAAGAATATATGGCCGGCATCCATGCTGACGTTGATAAAAATACAGATATGAAAGTGTTTATATATGATGGAAAAGACACAGAACCATACACAAAATAAATGTTTTCTGATTGTGAGATGCTTCATGGGCGGTTATCGCACAGGATAGATGATAATGGAGGAAGATTCAGTGGCGGAACAGCTTAGCAATTATAAAAAAAGGACAAAACAAGCAGGGAAAATCCTGTTCTTGTGATAGTCAGAGGAATCAAGTATAATGAAACATATAAAATTTTGACGGGAGGGATTTTGCATGGGAAGTTATTTGAATCCGGGAAATTTTTCGTTTTGTGGAAGTCTTCGCTCTAAAATATATGTAGACAAAAGTGAATTAATTGCAAAGACAAACGAAGTTCTTTGTACAGAACAGAGATACATCTGTGTGAGCCGTCCAAGGAGATTTGGTAAATCAATGGCCGCCAATATGCTTGCTGCGTATTATGATCGAAGCGAAAATACAGAAGAACTTTTTCAGAATCTTGCAATCCGTGAAGACAAGTCCTATAAAGAAAATCTGAATCAGTACGATGTTATCAAAATTAATATGCAGGAATTTTTAAGCATGTCAGGAACAATGGAAGAAATGCTGGAAATGTTGAAAAATTATCTTGCAGCAGATTTTGAGGAAACTTATCCGGAAGTGCGTTTTCGGGATGAAAAGAATCTGATCCAGGTAATGAAAGATGTATTTTCATATACCAGATGCCCTTTTGTCATTCTGATTGATGAGTGGGACTGTCTGTTTCGGGAATATAAACAGGATAAAGATGCACAGAAAAAATATCTCGATTTTCTCCGTGCATGGCTGAAAGACAAAGATTATGTTGCACTGGCCTACATGACGGGAATTCTTCCGATCAAGAAATATGGATCTCATTCCGCATTAAATATGTTTACCGAGTATTCCATGACAGATCCCGGCGATCTGGCGGAATATTTTGGTTTCACGGAGAGGGAGGTATCGGCTCTCTGTAAGAAATATGAGATGAGTTTTGAAGAAGCAAAAACGTGGTACGATGGTTATCAGCTGATTGCGCATCGGCAGACGGGAGACGAAATTTATTCTATGTACAGCCCAAAATCCGTTGTAGAAGCCATGCTGCGCCACAAATTCGGAACCTATTGGAACCAGACGGAAACGTATGAGGCCTTAAAAATTTATATTCAAATGGATATGGATGGCCTGAAAGATTCTGTGGTTCGAATGCTTGCTGGTGAAGCAGTTCCGATTCATATCGGAACATTCAGCAACGATATGACCACGTTTGCGATGAAAGATGATGTGTTAACTCTGCTGGTGCACCTCGGTTATCTGACTTACAACAGCATAAATGAAACCGTGAGCATTCCCAATAAAGAAGTTTCCCGGGAATATGTCAATGCAATCAGCACAATGAATTGGCATGGTGTAGCAGATTCTGTGGAATCTTCCCGCAAATTACTGGAATCTTTATGGGCAATGGATGCAGATGCCGTCGCAGCCGGAGTGGAAAAAGCGCATGAGGAAATTTCAATTCTCCAATATAATGATGAAAATTCTCTTAGCTGTACCATTCAGCTCGCCTTCTATTTTGCACGGGAATACTACACTATGGTTCGGGAACTGCCGGCAGGAAAAGGATTTGCCGATGTATGCATGATCCCAAGACCGTGCCATCTGGATAAGCCGGCGATTGTGATTGAACTGAAATGGGACAAAAGTGCAGTTGGCGCGATAGAACAGATCAAAGAAAAACAGTATGGAAACGCGTTGAAAGATTATCAGGGGAATTTGCTGCTTGCTGGAATTAACTATAATAGGAAAACGAAGAAACACGAATGTGTTATTGAGACAATGCAAAAATAAAAAACGGAAGTCTCATATCTGCGCAGTAAGGGTGGCGGATATGGGACTTTTTGGTAAAGACAATTAAAATTTATGGGAGAAAACAGAATGATTATTGATTCTTATGATATCACCAGTGAGCCTATTGTAAAATCGGAGAATTTTTGTCACCTGTTCTGCATGAAACCAGAATAACGGCGGAGCAGGACAGGGAAAGCATAGTTTGTGACATCTGTCAAACCATAATATCCAATGGAAAATAATTGCTTCGGACAGGGAATGATCTTTGTTCTGCCAGAGAAATATGATAAAATAAGAAACAGAAATAAATTTTTTTGCAAGCCCGTCGGTGGTAAAGGATTTAGGAGGGAGCAGACCCATGAAATCAGTAATTTCCATTGGAAACCAGGATTTTGTATCCATTAGAAAGAATAACTGTTTTTATGAATCAGGTAGCACTTCAGACCTTCAGCAGTTTCGACACGGGCGGAAAACCATCAGAGGAACTCGAACCAGAAAGATTTTACCATGGATTTGTCCTTGGGCTGATTGTTGATCTGGCCGGAAAATACAGAATCACTTCCAACAGAGAAAGTGGATTCGGAAGGTATGACGTAGTAATGGAGCCATTGAAAGAAAACCTGGATGCGATCGTAATGGAATTTAAGGTTCAGAACACATCAAAAGAAAAGTCGCTGGAAGAGACGGTGGAGCATGCACTTCGTCAGATTCAGGAAAAACAGTATGACACAGAATTGCTTGCCAGAGGAATTGCAAAGGAGCGGATCAGGTATTATGGATTTGCGTTTCGGGGGAAGAAAGTGTTGATTGGAAATTGACGCAGACCATCTATGGGCATTGGAGAAAAACACGCGTGCCATTGCGTTTTACAACCGCCACGGATTTCAGTGGACAGGAACGAAACAGCTGGAAGCGGATTGCGAATATCCGCTTTACTGAAGCAAAAATAGCCGAAAAGCCTGTTCTACCGTATCGGTCATATTTTCTGCCGCATTTTTCACATCCATAGCTTCTTCGAGTGAAACGACGCTCCGCAGAATCGGGAAAAAGGCATCAATTCCGGCGGCGTTGCATGCAGATGCATCCTTTGTGACACAGCCGGAGAACGCAAGGACAGGTTTGCCGTATTCTTTTGACAGTTTTGCAACTCCGATCGGCGCTTTTCCCATCACGGTCTGTCCATCGAGCTGTCCCTCTCCGGTGATGACAAGATCAGCGTCTCTCACATCATCACGAAGCCGGGTTTCATCCAGTACGATCTGAATGCCGGGTTCCAGCGAAGCAGAAAGAAACGTCTGAAAAGCAAATCCAAGTCCGCCCGCAGCACCCGTTCCGGGAATTTCCGCGTCGACGTTCGGGAATGTTTTCCGGCAGAGCGCGGCGTAGGAGGCAAGCGATGTGTCCATACGTTTGATCATGACAGCATCCGCGCCCTTCTGCGGTCCGAAAACGGCGCTGCAGCCGTTGGAACCGCAGAGCGGATTCGTTACATCGCAGGCAATACGGAAGGTGCATTCCGAAAGTTCCGGCAGAACGTGATCTGTCGTAATCGCGGTAAGAGATTCCAGCCCGACGGCACCAAAAGGAACCTGTTTTCCTTCTGCATCGAGCAGTCCGAAACCGAGTGCCTGCAGCATACCAATACCGCCGTCATTCGTGGCACTTCCGCCGATTCCGATAATAAAATGGCGGCAGCCACGCAGAACCGCATCCTGGATTACTTCACCGACACCGTATGTCGTTGTATACAACGGATTTCGTTCCGTATCCGAAACAAGCGTAATTCCAGCTGCACCGGACATCTCAATAACAGCTGTCTGTGCCTGTTCTATTACGCCATACGTACACGAAACTGTCTTTTGTGCCGGTCCCGTCACAGGAACGGACACAAACTGTCCGCCGAGTCCTTCCGTCAGAGCCTGTACCGTCCCTTCTCCTCCGTCCGCCAGTGTCCGCACAACCGTTTTAACATCTGGATCCACCCTGTGAATCCCTTGCGCAGCAGCATTCCCGGCCTGAAGAGACGAGAGACTTCCTTTAAATGAATCAATTGCAATTGCAACCTTCAAACTTTCACTTCCGTTTCCTTATAAGATACCATGATTTTACCATCCCCATGTCCAAATAGCAACGCACACCCCCGAAAATCCCGTAAAATCGCGGAAAAGAACCGATAAAATATGCTTTCCACTCTTGACAACGCTTACAGCCCCTAGTTATAATAAGGCATGAAAAACGATGACGAAGACAGTAGTCTGCGCGTGAACGGTCTGTGGAAAGCGAGCCGGGGATGGTGGGAGTCCGGTACAAGTAGCGGCAGGTGAACATCACTTCCAAGTTGCAGTTCTGAATCTGCGTACCCGGTGCATAAAATATAGAAAACCGGAGAGCAGTGGTAAGAAGTTGCCGGCCGTTCCCCGTTACAGGAAATGCATATGATAGTATGTAACAGGTGGTTACGATAAGTACAGCTTTCGTCCTATTACAGGGCGGGAGCTTTTTCTTATTTTACGCGAGCAAATCAAACGAGAAACTTAAGTTTCAGGAGGTACAAGCATGTACAAGAAAGTTTCAACCGACATGAACTTTGTCGAGAGAGAAAAACAGGTTGAGAAGTTCTGGGAAGACAATCAGATCTTCGAGAAAAGTATGAAAGTGCGTGAAGGAAATCCGTCCTACGTATTCTATGACGGACCGCCGACCGCAAACGGAAAACCGCACATCGGCCACGTAGAGACCCGTGTTATCAAGGATATGATTCCGAGATACCGTACTATGAAAGGCTATCAGGTACCGAGAAAAGCAGGCTGGGATACCCACGGACTGCCGGTAGAGCTGGAAGTTGAGAAAAAGCTCGGTCTGGACGGAAAAGACCAGATCGAAAAATACGGCGTAGAGCCATTTATCGAGCAGTGTAAAGAAAGCGTATGGAAATACGAGGGAATGTGGGAAGACTTCTCCCATACCGTTGGCTTCTGGGCTGATATGAAAAACCCATACGTTACGTATCATAACGACTACATCGAGTCCGAGTGGTGGGCATTAAAAGAGATCTGGAAGAAAGGTCTTCTGTACGAAGGACACAAAATCGTTCCTTACTGCCCGCGCTGCGGTACCCCGCTTTCTTCCCACGAAGTAGCGCAGGGATACAAAGATGTCAAAGAACGTTCTGCCGTTGTCCGCTTTAAAGTAAAAGGCGAGGACGCATACATCCTGGCATGGACCACCACACCGTGGACCCTTCCGTCCAACGTTGCACTCTGCGTCAACCCGGATGAGGATTACGTAAAAGTAACAAGCAAAGGATATACCTATTATATGGCAGCCGCTCTGGTAGATACCGTTCTTGGAGAAGGCGCCGAGGTTCTGGAGCATTATCAGGGCAAAGATCTCGAGTTCAAAGAGTACGAGCCGCTGTTCCCGTACGCTGAGAAGAGAATCGGAAACAAAAAAGCATACTATGTAGTCTGCGATACCTACGTAACACTGACCGATGGTACCGGTGTTGTTCATATCGCTCCTGCATTCGGTGAGGACGACTCCAAGGTCGGCCACAGATACGATCTTCCATTCGTACAGTTAGTAAACGAAAAAGGTGAGATGACAGAGGAAACTCCGTGGGCAGGCACTTTCTGTAAGAAAGCAGATATGGCCGTTCTGCAGGCACTCGAGGACAAGGATCTTCTGTTTGATGCGCCGCTGTTCGAGCACAGCTACCCGCACTGCTGGAGATGCGATACTCCGCTGATCTACTACGCACGTGAGACCTGGTTCATCCGCATGACTGCAGTAAAAGAGGATCTGATCCGCAACAACAACACCATCAACTGGATTCCGGAGAGCATCGGAAAAGGACGCTTCGGCGACTGGCTGGAAAATGTTCAGGACTGGGGACTTTCCAGAAACCGTTACTGGGGAACTCCGCTTCCGGTATGGCAGTGTGAATGCGGCCATCAGGACTGCATCGGCAGCATCGAAGAGCTGAAAGAAAAAGCCGACAACTGCCCGGATGACATCGAGCTTCATCGCCCATACATCGACGCAGTGACCATTAAGTGCCCGAAATGCGGTAAAGAGATGCACCGTGTACCGGAGGTTATCGACTGCTGGTTCGATTCCGGCTCCATGCCGTTTGCACAGCATCACTATCCATTCGAGAACAAAGAAACCTTCGAGAAACAGTTCCCGGCACAGTTTATTTCCGAGGCTGTAGACCAGACACGTGGATGGTTCTACTCCCTGCTTGCAATTTCCACTTTGCTGTTCAACAAAGCACCGTACGAGAACGTTATCGTTCTTGGTCTGGTACAGGATGAGAACGGACAGAAGATGAGTAAATCCAAAGGAAATGCGGTAGATCCGTTTGACGCACTGCAGACCTACGGTGCCGATGCGATCCGCTGGTACTTCTACACCAGCAGCGCTCCGTGGCTGCCGAGCCGTTTCGCAGGCAAGACGGTCGTGGAAGGACAGAGAAAGTTCATGGGAACCCTGTGGAACACCTACGCATTCTTTGTTCTGTATGCAAACATCGACAACTTCGATGCAACAAAATACAGTCTGGAGTATGAAAAACTGGCTGTTATGGATAAATGGCTGCTGTCCCGTCTGGAATCCACTGTAAAAGCAGTAGACGACAACCTGGCAAATTACCGGATTCCGGAAGCGGCAAAAGCACTGCAGTCCTTCGTGGATGATATGAGTAACTGGTATGTACGCCGCTCCCGTGAGCGTTTCTGGGCAAAAGGCATGGAGCAGGATAAGATCAATGCTTACATGACCCTGTACACCGCACTGGTGACCGTTGCAAAAGCAGCAGCTCCGATGATTCCGTTCATGACAGAGGATATTTATCAGAACCTCGTAAAGAGCATCGATGCAAGTGCACCGGAAAGTATCCACCTGTGTGACTTCCCGGAGGTACATGAGAACTGGATCGATCCGAAGATGGAAGAGGATATGGCCGACCTGCTGGAGATCGTCGTTATGGGACGTGCCGCAAGAAATACTGCCAATATCAAAAACCGTCAGCCGATCGGAACCATGTACGTGAAGAGCGAGTTCCAGCTTTCCGAATTCTACAAAGAGATCATCGAGGACGAGCTGAATGTCAAAGAAGTTGTATTCAAAGATGACATCGCAGATTTCATCAGCTACAGCTTCAAACCGCAGATGCGTACCGTAGGACCAAAATACGGAAAACTCCTGAACAAGATCAAAACCGTACTGTCCGAGCTCGATGGAAACAAGGCAATGACAGAGCTGAAGAGCACCGGCGAACTTAAACTTGACATCGATGGACAGGAAATTGTATTATTAGAGGAGGATTTGCTGATCGACATGGCACAGATGGAAGGCTATGTTTCCGAATCCGACCATACAATCACTGTTGTTCTGGATACCAATCTGACTCCGGAACTGATCGAAGAAGGCTTCGTACGTGAGCTGGTAAGCAAAATCCAGACTATGCGTAAAGAGGCAGGCTTTGAGGTTATGGACAAGATCCGTGTATACGCAAAAGACAACGATAAGATTGTAGACATCATGAAAAACCATGGTGATGAAATTAAATCTGAAGTTCTGGCAGAAGATATCGTGACCGGAGAGACAAAGGGCTATGAGAAGGAGTGGAATATCAACTCCGAAAAGGTTACCATGGCAGTAGAACGTATCTAAGATTATTTTTGGATGTGTTTTCACGACGATCATTAATATGAAATTGGCCTGCGAGCGGGGAGAAAAACAAGCTCTCCGCTCGCAGACTGCTATTAAGGAGGACGCAGATGTTAAACGCCGAGTTCAAAAAAGAAACTTTTAAGAACAGTGTGAGAGAGAATGTAAAAATGCTGTACAGAAAGAACCTGGAAGATGCTTCCCAGCAGGAAATTTATCAGGCAGTCTGCTATGCAGTAAAAGATGTTATTATTGATAACTGGCTGAAAACCCAGAAGGCAATGGAAGAACAGGATCCGAAGATTCTGTACTATATGTCCATGGAATTCCTGATGGGCCGTGCACTTGGAAATAACCTGATCAACCTGACTGCATATAAACAGGTACAGGAAGCTCTCGAGGAAATGGGACTGAACCTGAACCTTCTGGAGGATCAGGAGAGAGATCCGGCTCTTGGAAACGGCGGCCTTGGCCGTCTGGCAGCATGCTTTCTGGATTCTCTGGCTACTCTTGGATATCCGGCGTACGGCTGCGGTATCCGTTACAAGTACGGTATGTTCAAACAGCAGATCCGCGACGGTTATCAGGTAGAAGTACCGGATAACTGGCTGAAAAACGGCTATCCATTCGAGCTGAAACGTCCGGAGTATGCAAAAGAGGTAAAATTCGGCGGATATGTGGCGCAGGAGTACGATGAGGCTACCGGACGCGTAAACTTTGTGCAGAAGGATTACCAGTCTGTCAATGCAATTCCTTACGACATGCCGATCGTAGGATATGACAACGACGTTGTAAATACTCTGACTATCTGGGATGCAGAGGCTATTCAGGACTTCTCATTGGATTCCTTCGACAAGGGTGATTACCACAAAGCTGTTGAGCAGGAAAACCTTGCAAAGACCATCGTAGAGGTTCTGTATCCGAACGATAACCATTACGAAGGAAAAGAGCTGCGTCTGAAACAGCAGTATTTCTTTATTTCTGCAAGCGTACAGAGAGCAGTTGCAAAATATAAAAAACATCACGATGATATTACGAAGCTGTATGAGAAGGTTACCTTCCAGCTGAATGATACCCACCCGACCGTAGCTGTTCCGGAGCTGATGCGAATTCTGATGGATGTGGAAGGCCTTGGCTGGGATGAGGCATGGGAGATTACGACAAAGACCTGCGCATACACGAACCATACGATTATGGCAGAGGCACTTGAAAAATGGCCGGTTGACCTGTTCTCCAGACTTCTTCCGCGTATCTATCAGATCGTAGAAGAGATCAACCGCCGCTTCCTGATCCAGGTAAGAGAGCAGTACCCGGGTGATGAGGAAAAAGTCCGCCAGATGGCAGTGATCTACGACGGACAGGTTCATATGGCTCGTCTGGCTATCGTAGGCGGATATTCTGTCAACGGTGTTGCAAAGCTTCATACCGAGATCCTGAAAAAACAGACCTTAAAAGACTTCTACGAAATGACTCCGGAGAAGTTCAACAATAAGACGAACGGTATTACACAGCGTCGTTTCCTGCTTCACGGAAATCCGCTTCTGGCTGACTGGGTAACTGAGTATGCCGGAAATGGCTGGATTACCGATCTTCCGAAGATCAAAAAGATTGCTGAGCTTGCAGATGATACACAGGCACAGAAGGAATTTATGGAGATTAAACACAAAAATAAAGTTCGCCTGGCAAAATACATCAAAGAGCATAACGGCATTGATGTAGATCCGAACTCTATTTTTGACGTTCAGGTAAAGCGTCTGCATGAGTACAAACGCCAGTTTATGAACATTCTTCATATTATGTACCTGTATGACCGTCTGAAAAAGAACCCGGATATGCCGTTTTACCCAAGAACCTTTATCTTTGGAGCGAAAGCTTCCGCAGGCTATGAGCGTGCAAAAGCAATCATCAAACTGATCAACTCCGTTGGGGATGTCGTAAATAACGATCCGACCATCAAAGGAAAGATCAAAGTCGTATTTATCGAGGATTATCGTGTCAGCAACGCAGAGCTGATCTTTGCAGCTGCCGATGTTTCCGAGCAGATTTCTACCGCAAGTAAAGAGGCTTCCGGTACCGGTAACATGAAGTTCATGCTGAACGGTGCCCTGACTCTTGGAACCATGGACGGTGCAAACGTAGAGATCGTTGAGGAAGTTGGAAAAGAGAACGCCTTTATCTTCGGACTTTCCGCAGATCAGGTTATCGAATATGAGAACAACTACACCTACGATCCGATGAGCTACTTCATCCACGATCAGGACATCCACAACGTAGTGATGGATCTGATCAGCGGAAGATACTCAAACGGCGACACCATGATGTTCCGTGATCTGTATGACTCCCTGCTCACACCGAAGAATGCTCCGCGCCCGGATATGTACTTTACCCTGGCAGACTTCAAGTCCTATGCGGCAGCACAGGAGCGTGTTGAGGATAAATACAGAAATACTTCTGCATGGGCAAGAAGCGCGATCCTGAATACCGCACACAGCGGCAAATTCACATCCGACCGTACCATCCAGCAGTATGTAGATGATATCTGGCATCTGGACAAGATTACTGTCAGAAAGTAATCGGAATCAAATATAAGTAGTTAGGGGACACCTGCTTTTCCGGGAAAAACCGGAGGGGCGGGTGTTCTTTTTTTGATGCCCGCTGGAAGGATTTGTATTCCGAAAAATGCCTGCAAAACAGGCATTCTTTTGACATTCTACGGGGAGTGTGGTACACTGTTCGTGTCTATGAACTAAAACAATCTGAAATGTATTGAGGTGAAAAGATTGGATAAAGCTGAATATCAAAGCCGGCTGGAAGAGCTGAACAGTCTGGTAAAAAAAGAGGACTATGAGGGGGCACTTGCAGTTGTAGAAGCCGTTGACTGGCGGCGTGTCAAGAGTCTGCGCACGCTCGGCATGGTAGCGGATGTCTATGAGGCGAACAAACGATATCCGGAGGCGAAGAAGATTCTGCTGATGGCGTATGACCGTTCCTCCATCGGAAAGGGCATTCTGTATCGCCTGGTAGAGGTCTCCGTAAAAATGAAAGACTTTGATGAGGCGATTGACTTTTACAACGAGTTTGAAGCAGTCGCACGTCACGATAATTCCCGGTATCTGCTGAAATACAAGATTTTAAGAGGACAGAAAGCGCCGCTTGAGGAGCAGATTTCCCTTCTGGAGGAATACAAAGAGCGGGAATTTACCGAGAGATGGGCATATGAACTGGCAAACCTTTACAGCAAAGCCGGAGAGACGCAGAAATGCATCGATGCCTGTGATGAGCTGATCCTGTGGTTCAGCGAGGGCAAATATGTAACAAAGGCAATGGATCTGAAAATGAAGTACGAGCCGCTGTCACCGTCCCAGCAGATCAAATACGAGCATCGTTTTGACTACAAAAAGAATGAAGAGCCGTCCGAGGATCCGGAAGCACTTAAAGTGCGGTTAGCCGGAGAGAGCGGAGCCGGTGAAATGGCTGCGACGAAAGAGCCGGCAGAGACGCCGGAAGTAAAACCGGTAAACGGCGGTGTGATGAGCCAGTATGTGGCCGGTGAAGAAGAAAAAGAAGCCGGTTCGCCGTACGAAGCATATGAGAAAACACAGCAGGCCGAGGCAGATGCAGAGCAGGTGCAGGAGTACGAAGCACTGCAGCAGACAGAGGAGCCGATCGAGGAGATTCCGGAAGAGCAGGCGTATGCAGACAGCACGCCGACGTACCTTGGAAATACGATCGATCTTCACGCAGAGCTTGCAAAGAGCATCCGCGATGTCTTCTCCTTCCGCGGAAAGAAACAGGAAGAGACGGCAGTCGAGGAAGAGACAAGCGAAGAGCCGGTACAGTACGAAGTAAAAGATCTGGAGCCGGAGCAGCTTGATGTAAACGTAGAGGTATCCCCGGATGCCAACACGACGATCAAGACAAGACCGCGGCCAAAACCGAAGGAAAAAGCCGAGCCGGTAATGCCGAAAGCACCGAAGCCGGAGAAGAAATACGAAGAGCCGGACCTTGAAGCACTGTTCCAGGAGACCGCAGCAAACCTGTCGGAGGAAGTTGCGGAGGAAGAAGCAGAAGAGCCAGTGGAACCGGCAGCAGAAGCCGAAACCGCAGAGCAGCCGATGGATCCGGAGTCCGAGGCAGAGGCACGGGAAGCGGCAGAGGAGCCGCAGGCGGAAGCTGAGCCGGAAGAAGCAGCAGAACCGGCAGATGAAGCGGAAACCGAAGAGATCACAGAACCGGCGGATGAGGCTGAAACCGAAGAAGCTGCAGAGCCGATGGATGAAGCTGAGATCGAAGAGATTATAGAACCGGCAGCCGAGGCTGAAATCGAAGAAGCAGAAGTTACAGAACCAGCAGTGGAAGCTGAAACAGAAGCAGCCGAGAAGGCTCAGGCGGAAGCCGAAATTGAGGAAACCGTAGAACCGGCGGAGACGCCGTCCATGGATGCAACGGTTGTCATCCCGGATCTGAAACCGGCAGAGGAGACACGGCCGACCATCGATTTTAGTGAGCTTCAGGCAGCGCTGAACGCAGAAGTGCAGGAAGCTGAAAAAGCATCGGAAATCGAACTGCCGGACGAGCCGGAAACTGCGGAAGCAGAACCTGCTGATGAGCCGGAAAGCGAAACAGAGCCGGAAACCCCGGCCGAGACTGAGCCAGCCGATCCGTTTGAGCCGGCAGGAACCCAGCCGATCGAGATTACCCCGGAGGAAATCGAAATCGAAGTTCCGACCGAGCCAAAGCGTGAGCGCGTATCCGATGCGACGATCAACATGAGCATCGAAAAAACAACGGATGCCACCGTTCAGCTGATCCGCGACAACATTCCGGAAGGAACTGTTGCGAAATCGATTGAAGAGGTGCTCCGCGAGGAGACGCCGGAGGAGGCAAGACTCCGCATCCTGAACGACACCCAGCCGGATAAGCTGAGTGATGAGCAGAAAGCGCTGTTTACTTACTTTGCGAAAGTTCCAGGCATGGATATCCAGATTCTGGATGCAATGCATGGTGTTTATCATTACGCAGGCGACCGTACTTCCCGTCATGGAAACATTGCCATTATGGGCGGATACGGTACTGGAAAAACGAAGCTGTCGGAGGATCTCGTCCGTGCAATCTGTGCTGACTTAAAACTTCCGGCAACGAAGATGGCCCGTCTGGATGCATCTGTTCTGAACAAAAAGGACTGTGCGCAGATTGTTTCAAAGCTGGCGGGAGGTTTCCTCCTGATCGAGCGTGCCGGTCTGATGTACCCGGAGACGATCGAGAAGCTGTCGCAGGCAATGGATTTCCGTACCGACAGTCTGGTTCTGATCATCGAGGATGAGAAGGTCAGCATGAGAGGTCTTCTGCGGAATTACCCTGATTTTGCGAAGAAGTTTGAGACGGTCATTTCGATTCCTGTTTTCACGAACGACGAGCTGGTTACGTTTGCCCGCACGTATGCGCGTGAGAATGGATACAAGATGGACGAGATGGGTGTGCTTGCTCTGTATACACAGATTGGCAACAATCAGAAGGAGGGCGAGCCGATGACGATTTCACAGGTCAAAGATATGGTGGATCGTGCCATCGCCCATGCAGAAAAGGGAACCCGTAAATTCGGAAGACGCATGTCCAGAAAGCATACCGATGCGGACGACCGCGTGATTCTTTACGAGAAAGACTTTGAGTTCTAAATACATGGAGAATTTATGGAGAAAGTAAAACCGTGGCTCGGGGAGCCGCAGAATACAATAGCCGTACTGCAGAAGTACGGCTTTGTATTTCAGAAAAAGTATGGTCAGAATTTTCTGATCGATCCACATGTGCTGGATAAGATTGTAGCCGCTGCAGGTATCGGACCGGACGATTTTGTTGTGGAAATCGGACCTGGAATCGGTACGCTGACGCAGTATCTTGCGTATGCTGCGCGGAGTGTGTGTGCGGTGGAAATTGACAAGAATCTGATCCCGATTCTGGAGGATACGCTGTCGGATTATGATAATGTTGAGGTTATCAACAATGATGTTTTGAAGGTGGATCTGGCGGCGCTGGCGAAGGAGAAGAACAACGGACGGCCGATCAAGGTTGTGGCGAATCTTCCGTATTATATTACGACGCCGATTATTATGGGATTATTTGAGAATCATGTGCCGGTGGATTCGATTACGGTTATGGTTCAGAAGGAGGTTGCGGACCGGATGCAGACGGGGCCGGGATCGAAGGATTACGGGGCGCTGTCGCTGGCGGTGCAGTATTATGCGGAGCCGTATATTGTGGCGAATGTGCCGCCGAACTGTTTTATGCCGCGGCCGAAGGTTGGAAGTGCGGTGATCCGGTTGACGCGTCATGAGGTGATGCCGGTGGAGACGAAGGATGAGAAGTTGATGTTCTCCATTATTCGGGCGTCGTTTAATCAGAGACGGAAGACGCTGGCGAACGGACTGAAAAATTCGGAGCTGCTGCATTTTTCGAAAGAGGAGATTGAGGCTGCAATCACAGCCTGCGGCTGGCCGCTTACGATTCGTGGGGAGGCATTGAATTTACAGGAGTTTGCGCGGTTGACGGATGAATTGTGTAAATAGAGGGGACGCCTCGCCGCCGCTCGTCCGCCCTTGCGTGATGCGCATGGCAGCGGTGGAAAAGCGGGGGAAAAGGGCATGAAAAAAAGCACCGTTGGCGAAACAGTGCTTTCTTTCATTTTTATTTTTAAAGGAAGGAGAGCCGATTTTCTAATCGGCAATATGAAAAAGAAAATTGTGTAAATAATGTTGGCATTCATTATTTATGCTTTTAGTATACGGGTAAATTATGTTGAAAGCGTGTTCATGTTGTAAAAAAATCATGAACAAATTGTGACTATTCAGAGCCATGCGAAATTTCAGAACAAATTGCGAATCATGCTTGCATGAATGAGCACTTTTTTCTGAAATTTCATATGGCGAGAAGCCACATCAAGATGCAGCGCAGCGGAATCGAGATGGGGCTCTGAACAGGGACTTATTTCTGAGTTGTGTTCGCAATTCATGTTTCTATAGCAATCCCCGAAAATAATGCAAAAAATTCAGCACCGCAGAGCGTGAATTACTGCGTCACAGATTTTCGTCGTACCCCGGTACGCCTTCAAATCTGTTCCTTGCAATTCGCGCTCTGCAGCACTGCCTTTTTTGCATTATTTTCGGGTCTTGCTATAGGTTACAGGTCCAGCAGCTTAAAGGTGGAAATTCCGAGGAAGTTTCGGGAGCAGAGGCTGATTCCGCCCATGAGGACGGAGACATCCTGCAGGTGAGCCGGGAGGACGTGGAGGTACCAGCGGAGGCGGTTCTGGATTCCGGAGGTGATTTCGTCGATCAGACCCGGGATGTAGTTGGTGAAGGAGCTGTTGATGACGATGACGTCCGGGTTGAAGGTGTGGAGAACCGTGTTCAGGCTGATTCCGATGTAGTGGGTGAAATCCTGCATTACTTTGCGGGCGTTGGGGCTGCCTTCCTGGTAATACTGGATGAAGCGTTCGACGGAGACGTTTTCTAGGCCTTCAGCGGCGGCGAAATCGTTCAGGACGGCGGCTTCGGAGATGTACTGTTCGAGGCAGCCGTGGTTGCCGCAGGGGCAGGGCCGGCCATCGGGGAAGAGGATGGTGTGGCCGAATTCGCCGGCGTAGCCGTTCTGGCCGGTGTAGAGTTCGCCGTCAATGAGGATTCCCATGCCGACGCCTTCGTGGATGTTCAGGAAGATCATATTTTTAAAGTGCTCTGCGCAGGCGGCTTCGCCGATGACGGAGAGGTTGGCTTCGTTTTCTACGATGACAGGGACCTGAAATTCTTCTTCGAGGTAGTTTTTCAGGTTGGAGTGTTTCAGATCGTAGTAGGGTGTGAATAAAACGAGGTCGTCGCAGACGACGCCGTAGATTCCGATGGAGATTCCGACGAGGCCGCACGGTGTCTTGGGGAGGTCGGATTTGGTTTTGTGGAGGAGGGAAATCAGGTATTCCTCCAGGGAGAGGGATGGATCAATCGGGTATTCTTTTACAGTACATGATTTTCCCTTCAGATCTCCGGTGAGAATGGTGATCTTTTTTACGCCGAGATCGACGGCGATGATGGAACCGCAGCGATTATTAAAAGTAAGCAGAATCGGTTTTCGACCCATGGAAGTTTTTTCGGCACTGCCGAGTTCTATGACGAGCTGGCGGTCGAGCAGTTCCTGGACGATGGTGGATACAGTTGCTTTTGTCAGATGCAGCATTTTCGCCAGATCTGCGCGGGAAAGCGGCGGATGGTTGGCGATTGCCTCGAGAACCAGGGCGCGGTTCATGTCTCGTATATATTCCTGATTTCCGGTACTCATAAAAAATCCTCCATTCTGCCGCATAAGCTGTAGATACTTGAGATATTTGCGTGTGTGACGAAACAGTACATATTTATATGGAAAATAAATAATATTCTTGTCAGCATATAATTCCTCCTAAAACATTGTACTATGCCGTATTGGCCCTAAGTTATCTCTTTGAGTTTTGAGCACATTTTTGCATTTCTAAAATAATTCAATTATCATTGTACCATATACCGCTAATAATTCGCTACTGAAAAACGCTTCGTCAACTATAACAGAGTCATTATATAGAGTAATGAAAGGATTTTTTAAATGCATTTTACGTATAATGAATTATCAGTATAATAAAACTATTATAAAATAACACTCATAGTCTGTAGACTTATAGTCTACAGACTGTATATAATTTTTTTAATAGAATATTAGGGTGGTGATGGCTATGAATATTATTGAAGTTTTTTCTTCAAATGTACGTTTTTATCGCATGAAACTCAAATTATCACAAGAAGCATTAGCAGAGAAAGCAAATCTGCACAGAACTTATATTAGTGATATTGAACGTGGTCAACGTAATGTGTCTCTTGAAAATATTTATAACATAGCTGTGGCACTTGAAATAGAGCCCTATATGCTACTTCAAAAAACAGACGAAAGAAATGAGGTGTAACTAGTATGGCTGATTTTACAATTTATTGTGATGATCTTCAAGAAGGAATATGGTTCCAAGAATTGGATCCTCACTTTGAAAATGCTGAGCTTGAAGTGATTCCATCGAAAAAAGCGGAAATAATGAGTTGCGGATTAGATGAGGTCTTAAAGTACGATAGACCGGATATTATTTTAAAAGATGAAAATAATGTAATCTTTGTATTAGAGAGAACTGTAGAAGTTCCTAGTGGTCATAATGTTGGCCAAAGATATGGTCGTCTCCTTGCTGCGGCAGAAGCAAATATTCCTATTGTTTACTTTGGACCTTATATGGCTTATAAACATGGTGGAAATACAGCTGGCCCTAGATATATGAATCTTCGATTGTTTTATTCTTTAAAGAAAGCGTCCGAATTGTATAATACTGCAGTTACAACGATAAACTGGCCAGTTGATAGAGACTGTGAAGTTTTAAAAACACCTGCTAAAGATAACCGTATAAAGCAGTACTTGAATTTGTTTTTTAGTTATTATGATAGATTTGGCCAAAATGGATTATCTCAATATATAAAAAATTCTGCATTCCAAGCAGAACAATATCGCGAACAAGAGGCATTTGCTAGAAAGGAAATTAGAAACCCTGGCCAATATAATTATCCGCCAGAGTCTCTTGAAATTATTTCGGTTTCTTCCTTCTGTAACCGTTACGGATTGAATTTACAATTGCCACGGTCAATTCAAAGTGTTGTATTATATCACATAGGAATGACGTATATTCGATCGGATCCTTACGTTGGAATGGCTGCATTATATAAAACTTTGTACGGCGATGAATCTAATATTGTTGTACTTGAATTTGCTAATATTGATAGTTCATCGTGGTTTGAACAACAGAGAACTAGTAAAACATATCGGATGTACAAAACTTTTTGTGATGCTATTTTATTCCGTGATGAATTCATATGGCAAGAAAAATTGTGATATATTGATCAAGGCTTATAAAAAAATTCTAAAGTTTCTATTCCCATATTGTTTCCACGACGGTTAACTCCGCTTCGTTCTGCAGTACAAAGATATTCAAATCCATTCTGTAGTGCGAGGCGGATGGTCATTTCATGCAGATCAACTACGCTACCATTTGCGGTAGGATTGCCTACCATAAAAAATGCAAATTTTGCATGTTTTAATACGCGAAAAGCTTCTTTAATCATTAGATTATAATCATATTCAAATCTGATTACGACATCTTTTCTGTGTCTTTTTCCACCAGTTAATTCAGCATCGAGTTCTCGACTATTATATCCCAACCAGTCTAAACTCAAACAGCCATATTCGGCATAAGGAACAGCGGCAATATAAGGCGGATGTGTTACAATTGCATCAACAGAATCATTATCCAACAGAAGCTTCGTGTTATTGCCTAAAATAATTCTTCCAGGGTAATAAAGAGAATTACCGAGTGCTGTTGACAAGTTAATCAATTTATTAATGACATCGTTAAATGAATCTGTAAAGCTTTTTAGCGGTAAGGCTTTTGTTTTGTGATTCTTATCAAACATCACATTAGGGTATCTACTGCTTGCATTACTAGACTTTCTTAATATATCACTAAAAGCAACTTTTGCAATACGTTGCAATTCAATTTCTGGAATTTGATCTATTATATCATAAATCATTATTAATTGCTTCAAGACATGATCTTGATACCACTTTTTATTCCATTCTGTATGATATCTATCGCTTTCTTCGGGTTTTTGCAATTTCCCTTTATATACGTCATCACTAAGAGTCATTATAGAAAGTTGGCCATCTTCTAAATGTGCTATCGACGAAAGTAATTTTTGTTGAAAAACAGACAATTTCTCTTTAGAGAGTACTGTGTTTTTTACTTGAGATATCAGTATTGCTAAGGGATTTAAGTCTACACCAATACATTTTCGTCCAAGAAGCATTGCTTCTAATGCAGTTGTACCTGAACCTAAATATGGATCCAATACAACGTCACCGGGACTTGTTAACAATTCAATTGCTGAATGTGCTATTTGTGGAATAAATTTTCCGGAATATCTATGAATATTATGGCTAAGATATTGGGTGTCAGAATTTTTGAATTCCCAGCCTATTTCATTTATTTCATTTATTAGTTCTTTTTTAGATTTCACTTTCTCCGCTCTCCCCAAAATATATTATTTTGCATTCTTTGAGATTTTTGACATAGATATGTGCAAAACCTATTTCTTCCGGAAATATTTCGTAGTTTTCATTGCCAAAAGCCAAAACAGGAATATATATAAGGTTATCCAAGTTTATCTGTTTTAATAAATGATGATTCTTACAAAAATTTTTTAAGGATTTTTGTAGTAATCCCCTTTTGTTTAAAAACAAATCCTTCAATTTTTCTCTATCGCCAATGTCATATTGGGGTTTGGCTTCAATGACTAACATGAATCCATTTTTATATGCAAACAAATCAGGTATTATTTCACCTTCACTATGTCTTCGAGGATCTGGACTATTATCTTTTGCTACTATGGGGTTCATAATACTCAATACAAATAATTCATCATCTGAACCGCCTGGATATTCGCCAGCAACTAATGTCCATCCCTCTTTCTTTAGATATTTTCTCATTGCTATATGAATAAATGTTTCTGTCACTATTACATCCTCTTTTCGTAAAAAATTACAAACTCATTTTCAATAATTCTATCCTGCCAGGGAACTTTTGAGTTACTATTATTTGTTTTTAATTTATGTGCAATTTCAGAAATATATGTAAAACCATTTGCTTCAAAAATTTCAGTAATAATTTTGTCTGTAGGAATAATAGAATCACTAATCTTTTTGTTTCCAATAACAAAAGCAACTTTTCCACCAACCTTTAGCCAGTGAGAAAATTTTATTACAAGATTGTCCATATCTTCGAAGAATTTTAACATCATTAGTGCGCGATTTCTCGTTCCTTTTATTTCTTCTTTTGATAATAATTTAGTAAAGAATCTCGCGCATTCAGGGCTTTTTTTAATAACTTTAAGTGTGTTTATATCAAAATTTGCTTCAAGAAGATATTCGGATCCTATAACGTCTTGACTAAAATTATATGGATCAACGCCAAGTAATGGTTCCAGTGCTCTAAACGACAACAAATGTGTTCTCAAATAGCTTAGTGATTCAACACCGTATGGAGGAGAGGTTATTACTGCTGATATACTATTGTCTGCAATATCTGCAGAAAGGCAACTGCTTTCTATTACATTAATTGTATCGGCATTTTTTATTGTTGAGTTATGAGAAACATTCATTTCTTTTATTGATCTAATCATTTTTCTTAGATGTGAAATGACTAGCTTTAAAACATCTACATTTTCCCTAGGCGTTTTTCTATACTCTGCACGAACTACATCAACATCAACATTGCCAATGCTTCGCATTTTCGCAGAAAGAGCTGTTGCAATCAATTCACTAATATATTTGTTGTTTTTAACTTTTAAGATATATTCTACAACAATAGAAACACCTAATAATGCTTCTTTTGTAAACCATTTATCATAGTTTGAAAATGAAGTAATTGAGTTTCCATCACGTGCAATGATTTCTTCATATGTATATTTATGAATATCCTTTCCGTTAAGAAAACCTTCGTATTTTTCCTGATAGAATTTGCCCAAACTTGTTATATGCTTTTCTATGTTACTAGTATCTACATCAAATCCACTTTTTACGCGAGAGATCATGGCAGATAATGGTGATATTTCAATGCCTAAAGCGGGTATCCCTAAAAGTCTTGCTTCTACCAGTGTTGTTCCGCTTCCACAGAACGGGTCTAATAAAAGATCATTTTCACTCAAATCAAAAAAATTACAAATAGCTCGAACTAATTGTGCAGGAAATCTTCCAACATATCGATGCCATCCATGCGCTCCCGAATCAGCACTCCAACTTTTTGCATTTTCTTTCGGATGCTCTAACAAATATTGTTCGGTACTAATATTATCTGCTTTTTGAACAATTGAAAGCTTCCTAGAATACTGTTCCCAGGTCTGATTACATATTTTCTTCTCTTGCATAGAAATTAAATGATTATAAAAATCAATTTGATCTTTAGGGCCATTAAAAACGTAAGGCATATATTGAATTTTATGGTTTTCTCCATTAAATGTAAAATCGCGATATGGAGCTTCTTTGATTGTATCAATCATTTTTTCTTTGCGTTCATTAAACAATTGCTCCAAATTTCCTTTTTCAATGTATGCCTTAACATGGTTAATACGTTCTGAAGCAAGTTGTGATGGATTGGTATCTCCAGCTTCCCACCTTCGCAAAGAAGCAACAGAGACGCCCAATAAGTCTGCAAATGCTATTTGACTAAAATTAATACTTAACCGTAATTCTTTAATAAAGTTCATAATTCACCTCGTATAGTTAGCAATGCTATGCTATCATATGATAGCATAGCATTGCATTCATTTCAAGATGAATATATATCTTATTCTGTAATTATTTTGAACGATTATTTCGTTTTTATAAACAGTCTTTGCCATAAGGTTTTTAGTAATATCTTCTGTACTGCATTGTACTTATTTTTAATAAATTATTCTGCAATATGAATTTTGGGAGTTTTCTTTTTACGGCAATATGTAGTTGGGTTTTAGATGAGAATTCTATCATTTATAATTTGGCAATCATATCCTTAATTATTTTAAATAATGGTGGATTTTTTCAGATTAAAACATTATCTTTGAATGATGTTGAAAATGTTAATTTAATAAGAGCGGATAGAAACACTCTTATAAATGGTAAGCGCCAAGTATTCCTACGGATTTTCAAATCCTTAGATTTCCCCTATAATTGCAGCTGATAGATACTTAGATTATTTCACTACAATTAT
>ERZ1106973.1183-NODE-1183-length-25452-cov-13.703311_pt1 | contig 25452 bp, 24 predicted proteins | sample MGYA00403686_ERZ1106973 | MGnify/ENA primary metagenome ERZ1106973 (study PRJEB35170, sample SAMEA104062408) | human gut metagenome | biome: human gut; feature: human-associated habitat; material: faeces | place: Denmark | collected 2012-11-06 ...
CAATCGCAATCGGGACGGATTTCATAAAGCCGGTGAACATGAACACCGCCAGGCCCGCGCCGAAGCCGAGGTAGATCACGCAGATGTTGAACGGCGTGTTGAGCCTCAGCGTGTCCGCCGTCTTGGAGAGGGTGAACATCACCATCTGGAACGGCACGACCATCGAGAACACGCAGAGCAGATACATCGCCTTGGAAATCATGGAGCTCACGCGGGTGATGTACCAGCCGCACATTGAGCAGCACAGCAAAATCAGCACGACCGAGGTGATCGTGATCGTCGCCGAATAGCCGAAGGATTGCAGGAAGTTGAGCTGGGTGATGCCGTAGGTATAGTTGTGCAGCCCGGCGAACGTCGCCTGAGTCGGCAGTTCGAACACCGTCGCGGTGGAAATCGCCAGCTCGTCCTTGAGCGAGTTGATCAGAATCAGCAGCACCGGATAGAGCCACACGACGCAGAGCGCCGCGAGCAGCACGGTCAGCAGCACGTTGACAACGCGGCGGGAGCCGGAAACGGCGCCATCATGGTATTTGGCCATTACTGCTGCACCTCCTTGCGACGGGTGAAATAGAGCTGAATGAGCGCGATGACGATGACCAACAGGAAGAAGACCACGGCCTTCGCCTGACCGATGCCCTTCCACTGCGCGCCGCTGCGCTGGTAGAACGTGTCATAGATGTTGAGCGCGAGCATCTGGCTGGCCTTGGCCGGTTCGCCGCCGGTCAGCGAGAGGTTCTGGTCGAAGAGCTTGAACGAGTTGGTCAGCGTCAGGAAGGTGCAAATTGTGATGGAGGGCATGACCATCGGCAGCTTGACCCTGAAGAGCGCCTGCGCGCCGGTCGCGCCGTCGATGGCAGCGGCTTCCAGCAGGTCGCCCGGCACGTTTTGCAGCCCCGCGATGTAAATAATCATCATATAGCCGATCTGCTGCCAGCACATCAGGATAATCAATCCCCAGAAGCCGTATCGCGCGTCCAGCGAGAGCAGCGGCCTGCCCAGATTGGTCAGAATGCCGTTGAGCAGAATCTGCCAGATATAGCCCAGCACGATGCCGCCGATCAGGTTCGGCAGGAAGAACACCGTGCGGAAGACGTTCGTGCCCTTGAGCCCGCGCGTCAGCGCCAGCGCGATGGCAAAGGCGATGACGTTAATCAAGACAGTGGAAACGACGGTGAATTTCGCCGTAAACCAGAAGGCGGAGACGAACGTGCTGTCCTGAAAGACCTTCAGGTAGTTATCCAGCCCAACGAACGTCGTCTTGCTGATGGTGGTGAACTTGTGGAAGGACAGGAAAATGCCCCACAGGAACGGCCACACGAAGCCGATGATAAACGCCGCCAGCGTCGGCAGCAGGAAAAACGGCCAATATTTTTTGATTGCTTTTTCCATATTTCGGTTCCTTTCGGAGGCAGGAATGGGGCAGCCTGCAAAGGGACATGGCGCGCATGCCGCTTTGAAGACTGCCCTTTTCGCGGGCAGTTTGCTTTTTTCAGTCTATCTCAGTTTGAAGAAGAAAAAGGGGAGGGCGAAGTGCCCGCCCCTTTTGGCGCAAGGTCAGTTAGTGGCTCAGCTTGTACTCGGTCGCCCAGCCATCCACGAACGCGGTCTTCACAGCGTCCCAGTCGCCGGTGCCGGCAGCGTAAGCGGTCAGCGCGGAGCCGACGCCGTTCTTCCACTCTTCGGACGGAATGGTCGCGAAGTTCCAGCTCACCGGGAGCTTGCCCTCGGCGGTGTACTGCGCGTCAATCTGCACGAACGGGTTCGCGGACTGATATTCGCCGGTGAAGGTATCGAACGGGGCGACGAAGCCCATGTCCTGAGACATGCTCTTGCGGCCCTCGTCAGAGGTCACGACCCACTCCATGAACGCGAGGGTCGCGTCGATGTCTTCCTGCTTGGCGGTGCCGTTGACGCACCAGTAGTTCTCCGTGCCGGTGCACAGGCCCTGATTCTCTTCGCCTTCCACGCCGATGTAGATCGGGAGCATGGTCAGGTTCTCAGCGCCGAGGGAGGAAACGTCGTTCCACGCCCAGGTGCCGTTCTGATAGAACACGGCCTTCTCGCCGACGAACTCAGCCACAGCGTCGTTGCCGGTCTTGCTGGCCAGCAGCTTCGGGTCGCAGGTGGAATCGGTGATGTACAGATCCCAGATCTGCTTGTAGTTGTCCAGATAGGTGCCCTTGATGGCATCGGTGGAGCCGATGCCGTCTGCCTTGTACTCGTAGTAGATGGGCAGGTTTGCCAGATGGGTCTTGAAGCGCCAGTCAGAAGAACCGTCCATGCCGGCAGAAGTGAAAGCACCGTCCACGCCCAGCTCAGCCTTGCGTGCCTGAATATCGTCAGCGACCTTCTTCAGATCAGCAAAGCCCTTGATATCGTCCTGCGTATAACCGGCAGCGCTCAGCAGTTCCTTGTTGTAAATGATGCCGTAGGTCTCGATGACATATGCAATGCTGGTAACAGCGTCGCCGTCCTTCAGTGCGAAAGAGTCGCTGGTCAGCTCGCCGTACAGCTGGCTGCCGGACAGATCGTAGCAGTAATCCTTCCAGTTTGCCAGACCCACAGGGCCGTTCACCTGGAACAGGGTGGGAGCCTCGCTCTTCTCCATCTCGCTCATCAGGGTGGTCTCGTACTGGCCGGAAGCGGCGGTGACAACGGTCACAGGCACGCCGGTCTCCTTGGTGTACTCAGCGGCCAGATCCTGCCAATCCTGATCCTGCTCGGGCTTGAAGTTCAGGTAGTAGACCTTGCCGTCTGCCTTTGCAGCGGTGCTGGAAGCAGCGGCAGAACCGGCAGCAGAGGAAGCAGTGCTGCTGGAAGAGCCACCGCAGGCAGCCAGACCCAGAGCAGCGGCGGAAACGCCAGCGGCCTTCAGGAAGTTACGACGAGTGATCATTTTCTTCATAATAAGTTCTCCTTCTTATTAAAAATAAACTATTTCAAAATCTCCGTCCCCTGACGGAGGGAATACAAAGTTTAGATGCTCCTCACGCTCTCACCCTGCTGCAGCTCCGGCTGCAAGGTGATGGTCTGGGCCGGGGCACCGTGCTCGATCTGCCGCACTAGCAGCTCAATGCTCTGCAGTGAGATCTGTTCGCTGGGCTGCACAACGGTAGTCAGAACAGGCACACAGTAACGGGACATCGTGATGCCGTCAAAGCCGATCACCGAAACATCCTCCGGCACCCGCAGCCCGGCGCTCACCAGCGCACGGATGGCACCTAAGGCGATCACATCGCTCATGGCGAACAGGGCGGTGAAGTCGGCCCGGCGGGCCAGCAGGCTGTTCACGGCGTGATAGGCAGACTCAAAATCGTAGTTGGAAAGGCCATACAGCTTGTCGCTGAACAGGATGCCTGCGTCCCGCATCGCCTGCTGTGCACCCTCGCGGCGCATCACGCTGGGATAGCTGGTGACAGGACCGCCCAGCACTGCGATCTTGCGGTGCCCCTGCTGGATAAGGTAGTCCACAGCAGCGTAGGCTGCGGCGCGGTCATCCACGCCCACCATGGAAAGATTAGGAAAGTCCAGCTCGTCGGAGACCAGTGTGGTCAGCACCGAGGGGACTGTGATATTGGCAAAGCCCTTTTTGAAGTTGGCTACGCTGCCGCCCAGAAAAATCATACCTTTGGGCTTGATCTCCCGCAGGATCTTTTCGGCGGCATCGATCTCGTTGGCGTTTTCATCCAGATAGGAAACGATGCCATTGTAGCCATACAGGGTAGCAGCCCGCTGCAGCTGGACTAAGAAGTCCGAGAAGAAGAGATTGCGGGTGCCTTTGACCACGAACACCAGACTGCGGGACTGCTGGATCTTCAGCTGCCGTGCATTGGTGTTGGGCACGAACCCGGCCTCCCGCATTACCTTAAGTACATGTTCCTTGGTCTCGGGCCGGACATCGGGCCGGTCGTTGATGACACGAGAAATGGTGCTTACCGAGCAGCCGCTGATCCGGGCAATGTCCTTAATGGTCAGATTCGGCATTTTGTCGGAGTACCTCACTTTCGGTAATAGATTCGGGAACGTTGTCGGGAACGTTTTCAGTAGCTATAGTATGGCATAATTTGTATAAAAAATCAATAACCCAAAAGTGTTTTCGTGAAAATTGCACAGCATCTTGAGCTGTTTTTGTGCAGATTGAATTGCGTACAAATCAAAATATGCCGACAGTTCCGCAAATTCCCGGTACAAATCAGAAACGACCGGTAAAACCGTACCAATTTGTAACTTTTCAACATAGAGCAGTGGTTTTATAAAAGGAGAAAGAAAAAAAGCAATGCCCGGCAGATAACACAGCCTGCCGGGCATTGCATGGTTTTGAAATGGTTTATCCGCTTTTTCAAAAATACGGGTGCTGATAGGGTTCGGGTTCCGGGCCGCAGTACAGGCCAAACGCATCGCAGATCCAGTAGCTGCCGTCCTCCATGGGCACGCGGCACCACTGGTGGCTGTACTGGTTCTCGTTCACATGCTCATATGGGATGCCCAGAATGTCCAGACACAGAGCGGTGGCCCGGGCACACCCGGCACAGGATGCTGTGCGCAGTACAAAATAACCGTAGGGGTCGTTGTAATGGTTGGCTTCCATAGAGTAAGCCATGGAGCCATCATCCACCACCGCACGCAGGGCAGAGGCAATGCCGTAAAGCTGGTCTTCCCGGCTCATGAGCGCCAGCGGTGTGACCACCTTCAGCGCTTCCTGATATGCCTGCGCAAACTCCTCGTCGGTGCATTTGCGCTTGAGAGACTTGTAGTGGGCCAGCTTGTTGATGGCCACCGGCGACCAGAGAGAAGAAAACTGCGCTTCGGTCAAAGACAGCTCGTCATCACCGGCAATGCCGTCCGCAGAAGGCTTGCGGCCTTCGTCAATGCCGTGATCCAGATAATGACGCAGCAGTGCACCCTCGTCATTGCCGCATACGGCCGCAACATCCGGATACTGTGCAGCGTAGTATGCTGCATCAAAGGTAGAAAGCGCAGCAGCGGAAAGACCGGTCTGTGCGGCCAGCAGCACACCGGCCGTAAGCGCCGCAAGTCTAAGATACCGTTTTTTCATGACAAAAACCTCCTCAAAAAAGAATAAAACGCCTCCTGAGCTCAGTATAGCACATCCGGGCCGGAAGAAAAAGACAAAAAAGCGCTCCCACCTTGTCATCGGTGAGAGCGCTTTGCTGATTGCTGATTATTTTGATTGAGTTGATTCTTTAAAGATTAGTCACTGACGTAGGGCATCAGAGCAACGTGACGAGCACGCTTGATGGCGATGGTCAGTGCGCGCTGATGATAAGCGCAGGTGCCGGTCACACGGCGGGGAATGATCTTTGCACGCTCAGAGACGTACTTACGCAGACGGGGCACGTCCTTGTAATCGATGGTGTCGATACGATCGACACAGAAGCTGCAAACCTTCTTGCGGCCGCGACGCATGGGGCGTGCGGGGCGAGAGCCTTCGGTTCTTTCAAAAGCCATTGCTTATTACCTCCTATTGGATTTTTAACGGATTGACCGTTTCGTGTCAGAACGGCAGGTCGTCGCTGTCGTCGATGACGGCGAAGTCGTCTGCATTGCCGGCAGAGTAGCTGGGAGCTGCCTCCACAGCGGCCGGGCGGGCAGGCGCTGCATTCTGGTAGGCGGGAGCAGAATTATTCTGATAATTTGCTCCGCCGCCTGCATTGCTGTTTTTGGAGCCTGCAAAGTTGATATTGTTGGCTACCACTTCCACAGCGGTGCGGTTGTTGCCGTTCTTATCCTGATACTGGCGGGTCTGAAGACTGCCTTCAATGGCGATCAGACTGCCCTTTTGGAAATACTTGCAAACAAACTCGGCCTGCTGACGCCATGCAACGATATCGATGAAATCGGCCTGACGCTGCTCGCCCTGACGCGCAAAATTGCGGTCACAGGCAATGCGGAAGCTGCACACATTGGTACCCTGCGGGGTGGTGCGCAGTTCGGGATCCGCCACAAGACGGCCCATGATGGCAACAACATTCAACATTTTACGGTCTCCCTTTCTGTCACAGAAGGATTACTCCTCGTGAGCAATGATCAGGCTGCGCATAACGCCTTCAGTGATCTTGTACACACGGTCCAGCTCAGCGGGGAAGCTGGGCTCGCTGGTGAAGTCGATCACGGTGTAAACGCCTTCCTCCTCGTCGTTGATGGGGTAGGCCAGACGGCGCTTGCCCCACTCGTCGATGGAATCGATCGTACCGTTAGCCTCGATCAGGGACTTGAACTTACCAACCAGAGCGGCGGTAGCCTCCTCGTCGAGAGCGGCGCTGGTAATCAGCATGGTTTCGTACTTTGCCATTTTGTAGCACCTCCTTTTGGACTTAAGGATCCTGCAATCACAGGACCAAGGGTACACACAAAACGCGGCATCGCGTCTTGTGTGCGGCGTGTCTGTTCAGACAGCAACTTATTATAGCAAGCTATGTGGATTCTGTCAAGCTTTTTCCGAAAAAAGATATAATAAAAAATATTTTGATTTTTTTGTGAAAGAGGACTATAATATAGTCGCTTTCAATGGATGAACGGCAAAGCAGCCGGGGATCGGCCGTCTCTCTGCTCTCTGTTATCCGTCTTCGAAAGGAATGTATATATGGTTCTGGGAATTTTATAGTAAAGGAAGGATTCTTTGTGTATTCGGTTTTCCGTAACCTGGCAATCATCATCCTCAGCGCAAAGTTCTTTGGCCTGGTGGCCCGCAAGTGCAAGGCCCCGCAGGTGGTGGGTGAGATCCTTGCCGGTTTGATCATCGGTCCGTGCATCCTGAACCTCGTGCAGACCAGTGACGCCATCTCCACCTTTGCGGAGATCGGCGTGGTCATGCTGATGTTCACCACGGGCCTTGGCACCAATCTGAAGGAACTGATCAAAGCCGGCCCCATCGCCACCCTGATCGCCTGCGTGGGCGTAGCCGTTCCGCTGGTGGGCGGCACCCTGCTGTACAGTGCGTTCTACGGCTTCTCTGCCGTGGGCAGCCCTGAGTTCTACCGTGCCCTGTTCATCGGCACCATCATGACCGCCACCAGCGTGTCCATTACGGTGGCAACCCTGCAGGAGATGGGCCACCTGAAAAGCTTCCTCGGCACCACCATCGTCAGTGCCGCCGTCATTGATGATGTCATCGGCATCGTAGTCCTCACCTGCGTGCTGGGCGCAAGCTCCGGCACCGGCACGGGTCTGGGCAAGGTGCTCATCAATACGGTGCTGTTCTTTGCCACTGCCGTGGGCGTGGGCGTTGTGGCTCACTTTGCTATGACATGGCTGGACAAGCGCAATCCCCACACCCAGCGCATCACCATCGTGAGCATGGCGTTCTGCTTTGCCATGGCCTACATCGCCGAGGAATACTTTGGCATTGCCGATATCACGGGCGCATACATTGCAGGCATCGTGCTGTGCACCATGGACGATGCCTCCTACGTGGAGCGCCGCGTGGATATCAGCAATTATATCATTTTTGCGCCCATCTTCTTTGCATCCATCGGCTTGAAGACCGACATCAGCGGCCTGACGCCGGAAATCTTCCTGTTCTGTGTCTGCTTCGTCATTGTAGCACTTATCACCAAGATCATCGGCTGCGGTTTGGCCGCAAAGCTCTGCCGCTTTAACTGGGGCGACTCCCTCAAGATCGGCGTTGGCATGATGACCCGCGGCGAGGTGGCACTGATCGTGGCCCAGAAGGGCCTGGATGTCGGCGTGGTGGACTCGGTCTACTTTACCGCTGTGATCCTGCTGATCGTGGTGTCCAGTGTGGCAACTCCGCTGGTGCTGAAGGCGCTCTTTACCAAGATGCCGCCGCAGAAGCACCCCAGTCAGGTAAATGGGTAAACAATAAAAAAGATCCTCCGACAGGTCTGCCGGAGGATCTTTTGTTTTCAGGATAAGTTACAGTGTCTTGCAGAACTCCTTCAGGTAAGCGCGGAATTCTTCGCCGATCTCAGGATGCTGCAGAGCCAGCTCCACCTGCGCCTCTACCACCTTGAGCTTGTTGCCCATGTCATAGTGCTTGCCGGTGAACTCTACGGCCGTCATGCCGCCGCGGGTGCGGGCATACTCGGCCATGGCATCGGTCAGCTGGATCTCGCCGCCTGCGCCGGGCTTGGTGTGGGCAAGGATCTCGTAGATCTCCGGGGTCAGCAGCACGCGTCCCAGAATGGAGTAGTTGCTGAACTCCTGTCCCTTCTTGGGCTTCTCGATCATGTCGTCCACAAAGAAATAGTTGTCGTGGATGGGGGTGGTCTTCAGGCTGCAGTACCGGCTCACATCTTCCCATGGCACTGCGGAAACGCCTGCCGCCGGGCGGCCGAACTCCTCATAGGCGCGGATCAGCTGGGCACACACCGGGTCCTCGCCCCAGATCACGTCATCGCCGTAGATGACAACAAAGGGATCATCACCGGTGAAGGCCTTGGCGGTGTTCACAGCATGGCCCAGACCCAGCGTTTGCTTCTGGCGCACAAAGAGGATGTTTGCCATGTTGGCGATGCCAAGGCACTCTTCCAGAGCCTTTTCCTTGCCGGGCTTTGCCAGCTTTTCTTCCAGCTCAGGGCTGCGATCAAAGTGATCCTCAATGATGCTCTGGTTGCGGCCCAGAATGATGAGGATATCGGTGATGCCAGAGCGGACGGCCTCTTCCACCAGATACTGGATGGCGGGCTTGTCCACGATGGGCAGCATGCCCTTGGGCATAGCTTTGGTGGCGGGCAGCACGCGGGTGCCAAGACCAGCAGCAGGGATGACGGCTTTGGTGACTTTCTTCATCATGATTCGTTTCTCCTTACTATTTCAATGCCTGCGACACCGGCCGTGCAGGCCGACCGCCGCAGGACCCCAATGCGTTTTCAGATCATGCCGGCCAGTGCATCCAGGTTGGGACCCATCAGCACGGTAGCACAGGCACCCAGCACCATCAGCAGTACAAAGGCACCGATCACACCGGCGATGCTCACGCCGCCCTGCGCAGACAGAACCGCACGGCGCTGGGCAGCGTCCGGGAACTCGGCGCGGATGCGGCGGATGCGCTCGGCTGCGCTTTTGCGGTACAGCCACTTGGCGTACAGGGTGCGCAGCATCACCAGTGCAAAGCTGAACACCGTCATAATGCGGGAAAGCACGACGATGGCAGTGCTGCTGATGCCCGCGGTGAGCGGACTGCCGGTGGCCTGCATCATGCTCAGCAGGGTGGGCAGGGCCACCACCAGCTCTGCGGCCAGAAAACCAAAGGCGGGCTTCCACGCCTTGCGGTAGAAGAAATAGAACGGGCCGAACACCAGCGCCGAGAAGCACATGGAAATTTTGGTGTGCTGCAGCTGCATCCGGCTGTAATCGTTCAGGTAGACGGGCGCAGCCTTGCCAATATAATCGTTCCAGTCGCTGTAAGGGATGCCGTCGATCAGCTCTTCCTTGCCAAAGGCCGCCTGCACGTTGCGGCGGGTGGGTTCTTCCACCGTCTGCTGATACTGGCGGTAAAGGTCGTTGTAGTCAAAGCGTCCGTCTGCGTCGGTGCCGGGCTGGCTCTGGGTGGGTGGCTCCGGGCACTGGCTCTCCGGCGGAAGAACGGCACCGCAGCAGCGGCAGCGCTCTTCGGTGCGCAGGGTGCGCTCACCGCAGCTGGGGCAGGTGCGCAGAGCATCGTCTTTGTACGGGAACGTCCATTCATAGCCCGCGCCATGGGCGGGGGTGTGGATGCAGCGGCCAAGCTTTTCGTAGCACTCGCGGTGATAGGGCGCGCCGCAGTCCGGGCAGACCACGATATCATCGGTCAGCGCCAGCGGTCTGCCGCAGCCTTCGCAGGGACAGCCATAATATTTCGGCATGATTTCCTCCTGTTGTATGGTTCATACTGGTATTATACTCCCCTGAAAGAGAAAAGAAAAGGTGAAAATCTTCAAAATTCCAGCAGGATAATCCATTTACCCCTTTACTTTAGCACAGATTCTCGGTATACTAATGAAGTATCTGTGTATAAACTGTGTCTTTTGGCAAGTACAAAGGACTTTACCTTATTTATCATTTCGAGAGGGATTTAGAGAATGATCACGATTGACGAACTGAAGGTGCAGCTTGCCGATTACGGCAAGGCGGTCAAGGACTTGGAAGAAGCTCTTGCCATTGATGCCTCCCGCAAGCGCGTGCAGGAACTGGAGCACACCATGAGCCGCCCCGGCTTTTATGATGATGCAGACCTGAGCAAGAAGGTCTTTGACGAAGTGGGCGACCTGAAGGGCAAGTTGAGCCGCTTTGAAAAGCTGCAGGGCCTGTACGATGATGCCGAGACCATGCTGGAAATGCTGGATGAAGAATACGACCCCGCCATGATCCCCGAAGCAGAGGAGTCTGTGAACGCTGTGGGCAAGGCAGTGGATGAGCTGCAGCTGATGACCATGCTGAACGGTGAGTACGACCACAGCAACGCCATCCTGACCTTCCATGCCGGTACCGGCGGCACTGAGGCACAGGACTGGGCCGAAATGCTGTACCGCATGTACAACAAGTGGGCTTCCAACCACGGCATGACCGTGGAGGTTCTGGATTATCAGGACGGTGATGAAGCCGGCATGAAGAGCGCCTCCATGATGGTGAAGGGTGCCAACGCCTACGGCCTGCTCAAGAGCGAGAACGGTGTGCACCGTCTGGTGCGCGTGTCGCCCTTTGACGCCAACGCCCGCCGCCAGACCAGCTTTGCTTCGCTGGAAGTGATGCCTGAGCTGGATAACACCATTCAGGTGGATATCCGCCCCGAGGACATTGAGATGCAGGTGTACCGTTCCTCCGGTGCAGGCGGCCAGCACATCAATAAGACCTCTTCCGCTGTCCGTCTGATCCACAAGCCCACCGGCGTCGTGGTCAGCTGCCAGACCCAGCGCAGCCAGTTCCAGAACCGTGACTACGCCATGGAAATGCTGAAGGCAAAGCTGTATCAGATCGCAAAGCAGCAGCACATGGATAAGATCGACGACATCAAGGGCGTGCAGAACGAGATCGCATGGGGTCACCAGATCCGCAGCTATGTGTTCATGCCCTACACCATGGTCAAGGATCACCGCACCAACTACGAGACCGGCAATGTGGATGCCGTGATGGACGGCGATCTGGACGGTTTCATCTTCGCATACCTCAAGGCTGCAAGCCGCGGGGAGCTGCAGGATACCTGATCTTGAACGTATAAAATGCAAAGGCCGTGCTTCCTTTTATGGAGGCACGGCCTTTTTTGTGTTCTTACGCCAGATCGGGCAGAATGGTATCCCAGAGATTTTCCTCCTGCCGCAGGGCGTTGAAGCAGCAGTCCAAGTACATTTTGTTTGCCGCTGCAAGGATCGTGCTGCGGAGAAGCAGCTTTTCATCTGCGGCATCCACGGCAAGGTCGCGGATCTCCCTGGTGCAGCCGAATACGAACGGCAGGCAGTTCTCCATCTCGTCGCAGAAGTAGTCGTAAGCTGCCCCGGCGGAACAGTGCGCCCGCTGCATTTTAAACAGGGCATCGATGTTTTCCATTGAGAGCACCGTTTTGGAGACTGCAATGTACATCAGGGATGCGATCTGATCGCGGGCGTACTTCTTGCGCACCGGGTGGGACAAAATGCCCTTTTTAACGTAGTTGCTTACCATGGAAGAGGTGAGCTCCACGCCGCAGAAGGTGCGGAAATAGCTGTTGACGTACTGCACGGTCTGGTCAAGATAAAGCCCCATCTGCGGGAGATCGGCGTACCGGGGCAGGGCAAACCCGGCGGCGCAGGCCGCAACGCGGCATTTGGTTTCAGTTTTCATATCGTAAGCAGTTTTCTAAGGTTGGCGCAGCTGGGCTGCGCGGGATACAGAAAATGGTTTTCTGGCGGTATTATAGCGCAAATCGGTTCTCTGGTCAACGGATTTTTAAAACTTTTTAAAGAATGCATAAAATCCCTTGACAGGTTTTTGAAAAACTGCTATGATGTCTGCAGTGAACCGAAAACCATGCAGGCGGAAGTGCGTGTAAGGCACGGAAAATAAAAAATGACCTGCTATCACAAAATAGATTTGGAGCGTGCATTTTATGAAAACCAAGATCGTTGTGGATTCTTCGTCCAGCCTGTATGCCCTGCCGGGCGTAGACTTTGCCTGTGTGCCGCTGAAGATCGTCACGGATGAACAGGAATATCTGGATGACGGCACTCTGGATGCCGTGGGCATGGCCCGGTCTCTGCGTACTTACAAGGGCAAGACCAGCACCTCCTGCCCCAATGTGGCAGACTGGCTGGCTGCTTATGAGGGTGCGGAGCAGATCTTTGTTGCCACCATCACGGGCACACTGTCCGGCAGCTACAATGCTGCACTGCTGGCAGCGGAAGAATACAAGGAAACGCACCCGGAGGCCCGTATTTTTGTTCTGGACAGCCTGTCCGCCGGGCCGGAGCTGCGTCTGCTGGCAGAGCGTCTGCGGGATCTCGTCCGGATCGGGATGGAGTTTGACGAGATCTGCGAGGCGATCGTGGCTTACCACAAGCACACGCATCTGCTGTTTTCGTTGGAATCGCTGGCCAATCTGGCCCGCAATGGCCGTGTGAAGCCTGCTGTTGCCGCTGTGGCACGGATGCTGGGCATCCGGGTCATTGGTCAGGCCAGTGAGAGCGGCGAGCTGGAGGTGCTGTGCAAGACCCGCGGCGAGCACGGCGCACTGGAGCGCATCGTGCTGGAATTGAAGGATCACGGCTTTACCGATGGCAAAGTGCACATTGCCCACTGTGATAACCCGGAAGCGGCCAAGCGCCTGAAGCTGATGATCCACGCGGTGTTTGCAGGGGCGCAGGTGGATGTGACCGAGTGCGGCGGCCTGTGCAGCTACTACGCTGAGCTGGGCGGCCTGATGGTGGGCTATGAGGACGGAAAAACAGAGTAAAAGAGTTTTTGATATTGCAAGCAAGCCGGGCCTGCGGGTCTGGCTTGCTTTTTTTGAACAACGCAAAACTTGAAAAAGTTGTAAAACCGCGCTATACTTACACATAATTATAAATGTGAAAGGAGGGCAGGCCCATGCTTTTTCGTTCACCGATCGTGCGCTTTTTCAGCCGCATTCTGAACCGCGTCACCATCACGGTTGTGTTGGTGGCATTGCAGCTGCTGTGGCTGTGCTGGGTGGCGTTTGCCATCACCACCGGCACGGGCCGCGTGTGGGTGAACGGCCTGCTCAACGCACTGAGCCTGCTCATCGTCTTGTACCTTGTGCGCAAGGATGAGAACAGCGCCTACAAGGTGGGCTGGATCGCGCTGATCGGTATTCTGCCGCTGCTGGGCGGTGCGCTGTATCTGGCCTTTGGCAACAAACGCCCGGCCAAGCGTCTGCGCCTGAAAATGCAGGCGGTGGAGGATGCCCACAAAAAAGACCTTGTACAGGAGCCGGGTGTGCTGGAAGGTCTGGATGCCCGCGAGCAGGGGCAGAGCCGATATGTGGCAAAGTACGGCCCCTATCCGGCGTGGCAGAACACTCGCACGCAGTATTTTGCCTGCGGTGAAGCCATGTATCCGCAGCTGCTGGCCGATCTGGAAAAGGCTGAAAAGAGCATCTTTCTGGAATTTTTCATCGTGAGCCACGGCTGCATGTGGAACGGCATTGAAAAAATCCTGCGCCGCAAGGCTGCGCAGGGCGTGGATGTGCGCCTGATCTACGATGATTTTGGTAGTCTGCTGGGTCTGCCCGCCGATTTCATCGTGCGCATGGAGCGGGCGCACATCCGCTGCATCCCGTTCAACCCGGTGGTGCCGCTGCTCTCGCTGGTGATGAACCACCGCGACCACCGCAAGATCGTAGTCATTGACGGTACGGTGGCCTACACCGGCGGCGTGAATCTGGCAGATGAGTATATCAATGCGGAGCAGCGCTTTGGCTACTGGAAGGATGCAGCCCTGCGTGTGGAAGGCGATGCCGCGTGGAATTTTACGGTGATGTTCCTCAACTTCTGGAACGCCTTCCGCTCCAGCGAGACGGATTATGATGCATTTCGTCCCATGCCGCTGGTGCCGCCGGTATCGGACGGCATCGTGCAGCCCTACGCGGACAGCCCACTGGACGAGGAACCGATGGCCGAGACGGTGTACCTGAACATCCTTGCGCAGGCACAGCGGTATGTTTATATCTACACGCCCTACCTTGCCGTGGGCGAGGAAATGCTGGACGCACTGAAAAACGCGGCCAAGCGCGGGGTGGACATCCGGCTGGTGCTGCCGGGAATCCCGGACAAAAAGCTGGTGTTCCGGCTGAGCCGGTCGTACTATCTGCCGCTTTTGAGGGCAGGTGTACGCATTTACGAATATACGCCCGGCTTTCTGCATGCCAAGTGCTGGGTAAGCGACGATGTAACTGCCGTAGTGGGCAGCATCAACATGGACTACCGCAGCCTGTTCCTACACTTTGAGTGCGGTGTACTGCTGCAAAAGAACAGTCAGGTGGCAGTTCTGCGGGACGATGTACGGGCCACGCTGCCGCAGTGCCGCGAGATACAGGTGACGGAATGCCGCACCAGCCTGCCCGGCACGGTGCTGGACAGTGTGCTGCGGCTGCTGAGCCCCTTGATGTGATAAAAACTCCCTTTCCGGGTAAACTAGCCCAAAAGCCCCTTTACGATGGGGGCAGGAAAGGGAGCGTTTTATTATAATGAAAAAGATACCTCGCATGATCCTGGGCTGCACGCTGGCGGCAGCTCTGGCCCTGACCGCCTGCAGTCGAAGCGATTCCGGTTCCTCCGGCAGCATGAGCACGAACATGGGCGGCAGTTCATCGCAGACGGGGCAGGCGGACCAGAACGCTGCATACCGCACCGGCCTTGGCATCCTGACCGAAGCGTCTGATCAGGAACGCGCGGGCAAGATCGATACCATCGCAGCTGCCGTTCTGCTGGATGCCGAGGGCAGGGTGGCAGATGTGATGCTGGACGAGGTGGAGATCTCGGTCACGGGGGACAGCACCGGCAAGGTGACGATGCCCACCGACGATCGCACCAAGCGCCAGAAGGGCGACGATTACCCGCTGGCGGCGGTGTCCTCGCTGAAAAAGGGCTGGGCAGAGCAGGCGGATGCCTTTGGCAATTATCTTACCGGCAAAACCCCGGATGAGGTGAAGAAGATTGCCACCGACGATGACGGCAAGCCGAAGGATGCTGACCTGCTCTCCACCTGCACCATTGCGGTGGACGGCTATCGGGATGCTGTGGTGCGCGCCTGCGAGAATGCAAAGGCAGTCGGCTCGGCCCGCGGCGACCGCGCTGTGCTGGGCGTGTCAGTGCGCAATGACACCAAGGAACTGACCGCCGACGATGACCACGATGTGACCGCGCAGGTGGACATCACAGTGGCAGCCCTGACGCTGGATGCTGACGGCCGTGTGACCGGTGCAGTGGCGGATGTGGCAGAGCCTGCCCTTACCGTGGGCGCGGATGGTACGGTGTCGGCACCGGAGATGGTCAAAACCAAGGTGGAACTGGGCGACAGCTACGGGATGCGCGGGGCATCCAGTCTGGACAAGGAATGGTACGAGCACAGCGAGGGCTGGTGCGATTACCTGAAGGGCAAGACCCGTACTGAGATCGCAGGCATCCCGGACGATGGTTCGGATGCCGACCTTGCGGCACTGTGCACCATCTCGGTGACGGAGCTGCAGAAGGCTGCGCTGGCGGCGTTTGCGGAAGAGTAAAGCGGAGAAAAGAGGAAAGGCGCAAAGCTTTTCCTCTTTTCTTTGTGCAACCAGACCAAAGAATTGGCGAAGAAAAGCCTTGAAAAAGACGAACTGCACTAACTTTTGTATTTCCTCTTGCCAAATGGCTGCAAACGCGCTATTCTATAGTCACAGTTTAACACTTTAGCATGATAAAATGCTAAACCGAGAGGGAACACATTTGGGAAACAAAAAAGGGAGGAGCCTTTTATGAAACGTCTTGTCTCTGCTTTTCTGGCTGGTGCCATGGCACTGAGCCTTGCCGCCTGCGGCGGTGCCGCATCCACTTCCACCGTGGCATCTTCTGCCTCTGCCTCCGGGAGCGCAGCCGCCTCCGAGACCGCAGCCAGCGATCTGGACTACATCAAGGAAAAGGGCAAGATGGTCATTGGCTACACCGTCTATGAGCCGATGAACTACACCGATGCCGACGGCAACTTTACCGGTTTTGATACCGAGCTGGCAACTGCCGTGTGCGAAAAGCTGGGAGTCGAGCCGGAGTTCGTGGAGATCAACTGGGATACCAAGGTGGTGGAGCTGGATGCCAAGAGCATCGACTGCATCTGGAACGGTATGACCCTGACCGATGACATCATGGCCAACACCGCCACCACCAAGGCCTACGCCAAGAACGCACAGGTCGTGGTCGTGAAGGACGGCACCGACTACAGCTCCACTGCGGATCTGGTGGGCAAGACCGTGGTTGCCGAGGCTGGCTCTGCCGGTGAAGCCGCCATTGAGGGCGACGAGAACCTTGTACAGGCCGATTACGTCTCCAAGAGCGTGCAGACCGACTGCCTGATGGAAGTTGCCGCAGGCACTGCTGATGCCGCTGTGCTGGATCTGACTCTGGCCAACGCCATGATCGGTGAGGGCACCGACTATGCAAGCCTGAAGATCGTGGACGAGCTGAACGCTGAAGAGTACGGCGTGGCCTTCCGCAAGGGCAGCGATGCCGCCGCAGCTGTGGATGCCGCCTTTGATGAGCTGAAGGCTGACGGCACCATGCAGGCTCTGGCCGACAAGTACGATCTGGCTCTGGCCGACTGAGTTCTATAAGAATGTAATTACTCCTTCCGTCATCGCTGCGCGATGCCACCTCCCTCGGTGAGGGAGGCTTTTTGTTACTGATGTGCGTGAGGCTCCCTCATTGAGGGAGCTGTCACCGAAGGTGATGGAAGGAGTTCAAAAAACGGATTGATGGGTGTGTTCTTGTGTCTGTGATTCTGAGTCGCCTTTCCGGCGCGTTTCTGCTCAACTGTGAGCTGTTCGCTCTGACCCTGCTGTTTGCGCTGCCGCTGGGTCTGGTGGTGGCTTTCGGCTCCATGAGCCGGTGTAAGCCGCTTTCCGGCGCGGTAAAGACCTTTGTGTGGGTCATCCGCGGCACGCCGCTGATGCTGCAGATCATCGTGATCTACCTTGGCCCCGGCCTGCTGGGCATGAATAACCCTTGGCCCTCCGGCTCCGGCGGACGCATGGTGGCGGCGGTGGTGGCCTTTGCCATCAATTACGCCTGCTACTTCTCCGAGATCTACCGCGGCGGCATCGAAGCCGTTCCCAAGGGCCAGACCGAGGCCGGTCAGGTGCTGGGCATGACCAAGACCCAGATCTTTTTCAAGGTGACGCTGCTGCAGGTGGTCAAGCGCATTCTGGCCCCCATGGGCAATGAGGTGATCACCCTCGTCAAGGATACCTCGCTGGCAAACACCATTGCCAACAAGGAAATCATCATGATGGCCAAGGAGTACAGCGCAAAGGGCTTGATCTGGCCGCTGTTCTCCACTGCCATCTTCTTCCTGGTGTTCGTGGGCGCACTCACCCTGCTGTTTGGCTGGGCCGAAAAGAAACTGGATTATTTCCGCTGATGAAAGGGAGGAAATTAGATCATGGCACTGCTTGAAGCCTCCGGCATCGGCAAAAACTTTGGCGATACCAAAGTACTCAAGGATATCTCACTCACGCTGGAACAGGGCGAAGCGCTGGCGATCATCGGCTCGTCCGGCTCCGGTAAGACCACTCTGCTGCGCTGCCTGAACTTTCTGGAACGGCCGGACACTGGCATCATCAAGGTGAACGGCGAGACCATGTGGGACGCTGCCGACCCCGCCACCCAGCGCGAGAGCGAGATCCGCAAAAAGCGGCTGCACTTTGGTCTGGTATTCCAGAACTTCAACCTCTTCCCGCAGTACACCGCCCTGCAGAACGTAATGCTGGCGGGTGAACTGCTGGCGAAGGAGCGCCCGGACTACAAGGCCAACAAAAAGGCCATCCATGCCGAGCTGGAACAGCAGGCACAGGAACTTCTGGCCCAGATGGGCCTTTCTGCCCGGGCAGGCCACTACCCGCACCAGCTTTCCGGCGGTCAGCAGCAGCGCGTGGCCATTGCCCGCGCACTGGCTCTGCACCCGGACATTCTCTGCTTCGACGAGCCGACCTCGGCCCTCGACCCGGAGCTGACCGGCGAGGTGCTGCGCGTCCTGCGCGACCTTGCCGACCGCAAGACCACCATGATCATCGTCACCCACGAGATGCACTTTGCCCGTGACGTGGCCGACCGCATCATGTTCATGGATGGCGGCGTGGTGGTGGAGGAAGGCCCTGCCAAGCAGCTCATTGAGCACCCACAGGAGGAGCGCACCAAACAGTTCCTTGCGCATTACTCGGAATAAGCAAAATCACCAATTCTTGCGGCAAAAATTTGGAAATGTTGATGCAATGCAAATCTTGTAAATCCTGCGTCACTCCACTATAATATCATTCATGAATGTACACGACGTCCTGCCCCTTTCCGGCAGGGCGTTTTTCACGGCAAAAATCACGACATCAAGCCGGTTCCCAGTGTGGCAGGAGGATTTTATACTATGACAAAGGATATGACCCAAGGCAGTCCGCTCAAGCTGATCCTTGCGTTTGCGGTGCCGCTGATGCTGGGCAGCCTGTTCCAGCAGTTCTACAATCTGGCCGATACCATCATCGTGGGCCGCTTTGTGGGCGTGGAAGCGCTGGCCGCTGTGGGCAGCGTGGGCGGTTTGAACTATCTGGTGCTGGGCTTTGTGAACGGCATCGCCTGCGGTTTTTCCATCCCCATCTCGTGGACTTTCGGCGCAAAGGACTACAAGGAGATGCGCCGCTACACTGCCAATACCGTGTGGCTGTCCATCGCTTTTGCCACGGTGCTCACCATCGTTACGGTGGCTATGACCCGGCTGGTGCTGGTGTGGACGAACACCCCGGCCGATATCATCGACCTTGCGGATATCTATATCCGCACCATTTTTGCAGGCATCCCCTTCACTCTGCTTTATAATGTGACCAGCGCCCTGATGCGTGCACTGGGCGACAGCAAGCGCCCGCTGTATTTCCTGCTGGTGGCAAGCTTTTTGAACATCGGGCTGGATCTGGTGTGCATCATCGTGTTCCAGATGGGGGCATTCGGTGCGGCATTTGCCACTGTGGTCAGTCAGGCTGTGGCGGGCATCGGCAGCCTTATTTACATCATGCGCCACTACCCGGAACTGCGCTGGAGCAGGGAAGAGGGCTGTTTCAGCCTGACCCACTGCGCAAAGCTGTGCAGCATGGGCCTTCCCATGGGCCTGCAGTGCAGCATTACCGCCATTGGCAGCGTGGTGCTGCAGGGCGCGGTGAACGGTCTGGGCAGCGACATCGTGGCCGCGCAGACCGCCGGCGGCAAGGCTGCGCAGTTCCTGAGTGTGCCGCTGGAAAGCATCGGCACCGCCATGACCACCTACACCAGCCAGAATATGGGCGCGAAGGATCTGGACCGCGTGGACCGCGGCGTGAACACCGCCCTCGGCATCGGCTGCGTATACAGCATTGCGTCCTTCCTCATCCTGCGCGTGACGGATAAGCTGCTCATCGGCCTGTTCCTGGATGCCAGCGAGACCGCCATCATGGCCAACGCCCAGAGCTTCATCTTCTGGAACAGCGTATTCTATATCCCGCTGGCGGTGCTCATTATCTACCGCTACACCATTCAGGGTCTGGGCTTCTCCGGCCTTGCCATGTTTGCCGGTGTGGCCGAGATGGTGGCCCGCGCCATGGTGGGCTTCTGGTTCGTGCCGCTGTGGGGCTACTTTGCGGCCTGCATCGCAAACCCAGTGGCATGGTTCTTTGCCTGCTTCTTCCTCATTCCGGCCTATTTTGTGGTGCGCAAACGCCTGCAGAAGGAAAAGGACATCGAGAAGGAACACGATGCCCGCACCGCAAACGCTTAAAGAATGTTCGCAAGCTCTCCTGCAAAGGGGAGCTTTTTTGCTGTTCGGGCTGTAGGGCAGCCTACGGTTTCAGGGAACTTTATCAGGTGCTACTGTGGGAGTTTTATCTGATACAGTGACGGATTATTAACGCTGATGCGATGAAAAATACAGTGTATCAAGCTGATACAGTGCCCCTTGATTGATACAGTGAGTCAGTGTATCAGGGCAGGCCAGTGTATCAACCTGATACACTGGCAAAAAGAAACATAAGTAAGTTATATATTTCTCACTGTATCATGTGTTTCTCCACGGTAGGGCTGCACTGCAGTCTGCCCGGATGATTTACAAATCCCGCCAAAAGCGTTATACTACTTATAATTGTGTAATTTGGCAGGAGGTGAGCGCATGGCAGAGCAGCAGCTGGAACAGATCGAGGGCACCGTGGAGGACATCATCTACGAGAACACCGACAACGGCTACATGGTGTTCGAGGTGTCCGGCGGCGGTGTGGTCACAGTGGTGTGCGGCATTGTGGGTGAACTGCACGCGGGCGAAAGCGTGGTCTGCCGCGGCCGCTACGAGAACCACGCCACCTATGGCCGCCAGTTCCACGCACAGGAGTGCGAGACCGACATGCCCAAGGATCTGGAAGCGGTGTACGCCTTCCTTGCCAGCCGGTCACTGCCGTACATCGGGGCCAAGACGGCGGATAAGATCATCGACCTGTTCGGTGCCGAGGCGCTTGAGGTGATCGCCAACGACCCGGCCCGGCTCACGCAGGTGCCCGGCATCTCGGCGGACAAGGCCGACCGCATCCAGCAGGAGTTCAAGCGGATGTTTGGGATGCGGGAGCTGATCGCCTATCTGGCGCAGTTCGAGATCAGCCCGCGCCGCGCGATGGAGGTATTCCGCACCTTCGGCCCCGGGGCCATGCAGGCCATTGCGGCAAATCCCTATCTGCTCTGCGGCGAACCGCTGCAGCTGGATTTCCGCCACGCGGATAGCATTGCCCAGTATTACCACATGGAAGGCGACTGCGCCCAGCGGCTGGAAGCGGCCCTGCTGCGCACCCTGCGCCACAACGCGGGCAACGGCCACACCTGCCTGCCGCGCACCCAGCTGCTGGAAACGGCATCCAATTTTATCCATCAGCCGCCGGAAAAGCTGGCTGCTGCGCTGGACGAGTGCATCCGCACCGAAGAACTGCGGGTGAAGCTGTTTGACGGAACACCGTATATTTATCTGCCCGACCTGCTGGAAGCCGAGGAGGACATTGCCGCCCGGCTTGCCATGCTGACAAAACGGGGCAAGAATACCGCCCACGGGCTGGATAAAAACATTCAAATTCTGGAACTGACGCAGGGCTTTGCCTATGCGCCCCTGCAGAAGGAAGCCATCCGCAAAGCCATGACCGAGAACTGCCTTGTGCTCACCGGCGGCCCCGGCACCGGCAAGACCACCACCGTCAACGCCATTCTGCAGCTGCTGGAAGATCAGGCGGAACGGGTGGCCCTGTGTGCGCCCACCGGCCGCGCGGCTAAACGGCTGAGTGAGCTGACCGGCCGCAAGGCCAGCACCATCCACCGTCTTTTGGAGGTGGACTACACCGGCGGCGTGGTCAGCTTTATCCACAACGACAAGAATCTGCTCAAGTGCGATGTGGTCATTCTGGACGAAATGAGCATGGTGGATGTGAAGCTGTTTCAGGCCCTGATCGCAGCGCTGCGCTACAGCTGCCGCATTATCATGGTAGGTGATGCCGACCAGCTGCCCAGCGTCGGCCCCGGCAATATTCTGGGCGAGATCATCCGCTCCGGGCTGGTGCCCACCGTGTGCCTGAACGAGATCTTCCGGCAGGCAAAGCGCAGCCTGATCGTGGAGAACGCCCACCACATCATCTCAGGTGAACCGCTGCAGAAGGGCGGTAAGACCGACGACTTCTTCTTTTTGGAATCGGACGGCGATGCGGCCCAGCGGTTGGTGTGTGATCTGGTCACCACCCGCCTGCCGCGCAGCTACGGCTTCGATCCGATCCGGGACATTCAGGTGCTGTGCCCCACCAAGCTTGGCCCTACCGGCACACAGGCACTGAACGTGGAGCTGCAGAACCTGCTCAACCCGGAGCAGACGGGCAAGCCCCAGCTGCAAAGCGCATCCCGGGTGTTCCGCGTGGGCGATAAGGTGATGCAGGTGCGCAATAATTACGAGATCATCTGGAACCGCATTGGCGGGGAGCAGGGCGTGGGTGCCTACAATGGCGACATCGGCATTGTGGAGAGCATCAACACGCGGGATCGCTCCATGGTGGTGCGCATGGATGACAAGCGGCTGGTCTACCCGGCAGAGAACCTGGGCGAGCTGGAGATCGCCTATGCCATCACGGTACACAAAAGTCAGGGCAGCGAGTTCCCGGCGGTGATCCTGCCGGTGGCGCAGGTGCCGCCGCGGCTGTGCTACCGCAACCTGTTCTACACCGGCGTTACCCGTGCACGGAAGCTGTGCATCGTGGCGGGCCGCAGGGACGTTGTGAACCGCATGATGGGCAACATCCGCCAGAACCTGCGCTACAGCGGCCTTGCCTATCTTTTGCAGGCAGAGCTGCCGCCGGAACAGACGGAAACAGAATAACTCCTTCCGTCACCTTCGGTGACAGCTCCCTCGGAGAGGGAGCCTCTGGCGAAGAGGAAAAGCTTTCTGCACTGCCAAAGCCTCCCTCCGGGAGACAGACTTCCCCCGGCCGGGACAGATTCTCCCCGCACCGGGGAGAAATGTCACCACAGGTGACAAAGAGAGGAACAGATGTCATGTAAGTGACAAAAAGGGGAACAGGTGGATGCGAACAAAGTGAGCAGACGGAAGGAGTTCAAAACCGGTATACATTTTACGGCAACTATGCTATACTGTAGACTGGTATGATTTCCGGCCTGCATCAACAGGCCGTTGTTTCGATAGAGGAACCAGAGAAAGGAAAAAAGAACTTATGGCACAGAACGATATCGGTATCGATCTTGGTACCACTACCATTATCATTGCGCAGGAGGGCAAGGGCGTTGTGCTCAACCAGCCCAGCGTTGTGGCAATGGATACCCGCAAGAAGACCGTGCTGGAAGCAGGCGATAAGGCCCTTGCTATGGTGGGCCGCACCCCGAACTATATTTCTGCCATCTTCCCGCTGAAGGACGGTGTGATCAGTGACCATACCATGACCCGTGAGCTGATCTGCCGTTTTGTCAAGCAGGTGTACAGCTCCCACATGGTCAAGCCCCGCGTGGCCGTCTGTGTGCCCGCCGCCATTACCGGCATTGAAAGCGATGCCGTGGTGGAGGCTGTGGTGGCCGCTGGTGCCCGTCAGGTGTACCTGATCGACGAACCCATTGCCGCTGCCCTTGGCTCCGGCATCGACATCACCCAGCCGGAGGGCCGCATGATCATTGATATCGGCGGCGGCACCACCGATATCGCAGTACTTTCTCTGGGCGGCAAGGTCAAGGCCACCAGCGTGCGCGTGGCCGGCAACCACTACGACGAGGAGATCCTCAAGTTCGTGCGCAACAAGTACAGCGTTGCCATTGGTCAGCGCACCGCCGAAGAGCTGAAAAAGAACGTGGCCTGCTGCCCCCAGAAGACTGATTTCCACGAGACCATGGAGATCAAGGGCCGCAGCCTGCTCACCGGCCTGCCGGTGCGTGTGAATGTTTCCACTGACGACCTGTACGAACCGGTCATGATGCTCAGCGAGCAGATCGGCACCGCAGCCCATCAGGTGCTGGAAAAGACCCCCCCGGAACTGGCAGGCGATATCTTCCGCAATGGTGTCATGCTGACCGGCGGCGGTGCACAGCTGCACGGCCTTACCGAATACCTGAGCGAAGAGCTGAAGGTGGAGGTGACGGTTTCGCCCGATCCCGTCAACTGTGTGGCACTGGGCACTGCCATGAGCCTTGGCCTGAACGACAAGCTGGAAACCGGCTTTTTGGATGCAACGCCCCGCATTGGCCGCAGATAATCAAAGCTGCACCATTTATCCATGAATCTGAACAAAAGCGCCAAAAAGAAAAAATATCTATTTTTGTTGAAATAAATTGGAAAATAAGGTATAATGTACCCAAATTGATTTTCTGCTGACGATCTTGTATCGGACGCAGTATACAAGAAACAGGAGGAAAACCATGGATTTAGGTTTTGACGTGGTCGTTACCATTACCGGCATCGTACTGGTGTTCTTGATCCTTATCCTGCTGATGGCGATTATCACGCTGGAAGGCAAGATCTTCGATTCGATGAACGCAAAGAAGAAGGCTGCCAAGGAAGCCGCCAAGGCTCCCGCTGCACAGCCCGCTGCACCCGTGCAGCAGGCCGCAGCTGCTCCCGCTCCTCAGGTGGAAGAGGGCATTCCCGGTGATGTGATCGCCGCCATTATGGCAGCAATCCATGCAATGGGCAACGGCAAGTACACCCTCAAGGCTGTGCGCCGCAGCAAGAACGGCTGGGGCAATGCGGGTGTAAACGACACCACCGCACCGTTTTAACAGAGGAGGAAGAGCATGACACAGTTTATTGATACTCTGGTCGGTATTTTCCAAAGCTCCGGCTTTGCGCAGTTTGGTGAGCCGGGCGGCTACCTGTACGCGATCATGATCTGCGTGGGCTGCTTTTTGCTGTACCTGGCCATCGTCAAAGAGTTTGAGCCGCTGATCCTGCTGCCCATGGCATTCGGCATGATCCTGGCAAACCTGCCCGGAAGCGGCATTATCCACATGCAATATTTCGTCGGTGACGGTCTGGAACACCCCATGTGGGTGGAGATCCTGAACAACGGTGGTCTGGCCGATATGCTCTACATGGGCGTTAAGCTGGGCATCTCCCCGCCGCTGATCTTTAAATTGGCATACTGCGGACGGATATCCATAAATTTCTCAATAGATTTTCTCGTCCTGCTCATGGAAATAAGTTCCAGCAGCTTTCCAATCTGGAAAAACAGCATCGCTCCCACTGCCTCCGAATAGCGATGAACTGCAAATGCACCTGCTGTGGCAAGCAAAATCAGCAGATTCTCGTCAAACAACTTTCTTTTCTTCAGATTGTTCCAGAGCAGCCTGACCGTCGCAAAAACCATGATCAGATACGGAAGCAGAAAAATCAGCAGACGCATCTCTCTTTCCAGCTCCGCATACGAGCTTCCCACGATCGCAACAATATACAAAACGGCAGCTGCCGCACATTCTATGGCTCTTCGCTTTACTTCTTTCTTCATATCTATTCCCTGATATGTTCCATCCCCTGATTCATGATCGTCTTAATATGACTGTCCGCCAGTGAATAAAACACCGTCTTCCCCTCTCTTCGATTGACTACCAGTTTCATCTGTTTCAACAGTCGGAGCTGATGAGAAATCGCCGACTGTGTCATATCCAGTGTCTGCGCCAGATCACACACACACATCTCGGAACAGGACAGCACACACAGAATCCGGATCCTGGTGGCATCCGCAAATACCTTAAAAAAATCTGCCAGTCCTCTGATCTCCTGCTCTTCCGGAAT
>ERZ1106973.1217-NODE-1217-length-24782-cov-4.730254_pt1 | contig 24782 bp, 22 predicted proteins | sample MGYA00403686_ERZ1106973 | MGnify/ENA primary metagenome ERZ1106973 (study PRJEB35170, sample SAMEA104062408) | human gut metagenome | biome: human gut; feature: human-associated habitat; material: faeces | place: Denmark | collected 2012-11-06 ...
CAAAGAAAAACAAAAATTTTGATTTTATCAATTTTTTTTGATTTTTAATCAAAAAATTTTTATTTTCGAATTCCATAGGCACTTTCCCCAGTTTTCATTTCCTCTGTTCCCTTCAATTTGTTTATCCTGATAAAGTGATCCCTTTTCCCTTGACATTGGCGAATATCTGCCATTACACTTAGGAAAAGCGATGGCGCTGAAATCCAAAAGCGGATATCAGCGCCATTTTTCTTTTTCTTGGCATGCTATTTGCTGTTTATACAGTTATCACAGAAAGGGGGCTGTGCTCTATGCACGCTAATAGGAATATTGCCTATATCAATGGTAAGATCTTTACCGCAGACGACGCCAACCCTTATGCCGAGGCTATGCTGGTGGAAAACGGCCGCATCGCCTGGGTCGGTCCCCAGGACCAGCTGCCCGCCGGCTCCTATGAGACGGTAGACCTGCAGGGCAAGCGGGTCATTCCCGGCTTTGTGGACGCCCACATGCACCCGGTCATGCTGGCTGACTTCAGCAAGAAGATCTCCAGTCTGCCCCCCAAGGTACATTCCATCGAAGAGCTGAAGGCCGAGATCCGTCGGGTCCGTGAGGAACAGGGCCCCGGCAAGTGGATCGAAGGCTGGGGCTATGACGAGGGCAAGCTGGCCGAAGGCCGCTCCCCCACCCGCTGGGATCTGGACGAGGGCTGCAGCGACTCCCCCGTCTCCATCATCCGCACCTGCGGCCACATCCGCTGCGTCAACAGCAAAGCCCTGGAGCTGGCCGGGATCACCAAGGACACCCCCGATCCCCAGGGCGGCAAGATCGACCGGGACGAGAACGGCGAGCCCACCGGTGTGCTCCGTGAGAACGCCCGCAACCTGGTCACACCTCTGATCCCCGAGACCACCGAGGAGCAGAAGGTGGACCTGGTGGTGGATCTGGGCCAGCTGCTCTCCTCCCAGGGCATCACCGCCATCTGCGACATGGGCAACCTGGACCCCGGAGACAACTACGGCATCTACACCAAGGCCGCTGAGAAGGGCTTTGCCCAGAAGGTTGGCATTTACTACATGTGGGACTTCTTTGCGGAGGACAACAGCCTTCAGCTGCCCCAGTCCCAGTTCGACCGCAGCCAGCAGATCTTCGCCGCGGGCCTCAAGCTCATCGGCGACGGCAGCGTGTCCGGCCGCACCGCCTGGATGAACGAGCCCTACCTGGGTTCCGACTCCGATGTGGGTCTGCCCGTCTGCTCCGACTTCCTCATCGAAAGCGCCCTCACCTACTGCAAGGAGCATCAGTGTCAGCTGTCTATGCACGCCATGGGCGGTCGGGCCATTGATCGCATTGTGGACCGGGTCTACGGCGACGAGAAGTGGACCCAGGGCGACGTTCCCCACCTGCGTCTGGAGCACGTCACCGAGCCCTCCGACCGGGCCATCAGCCGCTGCGCCGAGAAGGGCATCGCCGTGGCCACCCAGCCCATCTTCCTGTACGCGGAAATCGAGAGCTACCGGGCCAACCTGGCTCCTGAGCGCATCGAGAACTCCTATCCCGTGAAAACCATGCTGGAGCGGGGCGTGCCTCTGTGCTTCTCCACCGACGCCCCCGCCACCTCCTGGGCGGTGCCCTCCGATCCCTTCCCCTGCATCAAGGGCGGCGTCACCCGCAAGGCCTGGGACGGCTACGACTGCGGCCAGGGCCAGGCGGTGGACATTGAGACCGCCATCCGGCTGTACACCCGGGAGGCCGCCATGGTGGCGGGCATCCCCGAGATCGGCCAGCTGAAGGCCGGTTATCACGCCGACTTCGCCGTGCTCAGCGAGGACATTCTTGCGGTGGAGCCCGAGCGCATCGATCAGGTCTACGTCCTTCAGACCTATTCCAACGGCCTGAAGATCTATGATAAGGAGGCGGCAAAATGAAACAGGGGCGGACACGTGACACTCTGGTACTAGGGTTTGCTATGTTCGCCATCTTCTTCGGCGCGGGCAACCTGATCTTTCCTCCCGCAATCGGCATCAACACCGGTGCCGACGTCATCCCCGGCATCCTGGGCATGACCCTCTCCGGCATCTTCTTCCCCATGCTGGCCATGTACGCCGTGGTCAATATGGGCAGCGACTTTGTGGACCTGTCCCGGCACATCAACTCCTGGTGGCACCAGATGTTCCGGGTGGTGGGCCTGCTTATCGTCCTCTTCGGCACCATCCCCCGCTGCGGCGCGGTGGCCTGTGAGACGGGTATGCGGGGCATCTTCCCCAACGTACCCAGCTGGGCCAATGTGGTCTTTCTGCTGATCTTCTTTGCCCTGGCTTACTTCTTCGCCAGCAACCGCTCCAAGGTCATCGACATGATCGGCGCCTACGCAACCCCCATCCTTCTGGTGGCGCTGCTCATCATCGTGGTTCTGGTCTTCGCCATCCCCATCGGTTCCCCCTCTGGCGGCACCGTGGACAACGCATTTACCTACGCCACCCTCACCGCCTACAACACCGGCGACATCCCCACCGGCCTCATCTGCGCGGGCATCTTCCTGGGCAGCATCCGGGCCAAGGGATACACCGAGTACAAAGACCAGAAGAACATCCTGGTCCGTGCCATCGGCGTGGCCTTCATCATCCTGGTCGTGGTCTACGGCGGCCTGTGCTTGTCGGGAGTGTTCACCGCCTCGGTGCTGTGCGGCATGGTGGTGCTCATGTCCCTGATCACCCCTATGACCACCGTCACCTCCGACGACGTGAGCCGCTGGAACCGCTTCGCCATCGCCACCCCGGCCTGCCGCCGGGGGGTGGTGACAGGCAAGTACCTGTTCACCCTGCTGGTGACCCTGGCCAGCACCGTGTTTGTCTCCCTGCTACTGGTCGTGCTGGCCCTGGCCGGCGGGCTGGAGGAGCCCCTGTCCGAGCTGCTGCTGTCCGCCCTGGCCTGTGCGGGGATCGCCCTGATCATGAACGCGGTGGCGCTCCCCCTGCTGCTCAAGTTTGGGGCGGAGAAGGCCCGCATGGTGAGCATGGCGCTCTTTTTACTGGTCTTCGCCGGCTTTGCCCTGCTGGGCCTGGCGGCCGACCGGGGCCTCGCCCTCCCCGCGCCCCCGGCGTGGGTGCTCACCGCCCTGCCCGGCCTGCTTGCCATCCTGGCCGTGGGCGGCTTCGCCCTCTCCTACTGTATTGCCCAGGCCATCTATGCCCGAAAGGAGTTCTAAGCATGGCCGGACTGCTCTACAAGGACTGGTTGTTGCTCCGGCGGCAGCTTTGGTACTATGCCCTCCTGCTGGGGCTTTATCTGGCGCTCACTGCCGCCGGAGTGCTGGACGCCTCTTTTCTGTGCGGCCTGGCGGTTCTCTACGGCACCCTTCTCCCCACCACCTGCTTCAGCTATGACGAGGCTGTGCACTGGGAGCGGTACGCCGCCGCCACCCCCGCCGGACGGCGCGGGACGGTGGACGGCAAGTACCTACTGGCCCTGCTGCTGGCCGCCCTCAGCGGCGGGATTTCCCTCTTCCTCACCGCCCAGATGGAGGGGCCGGAGAGCGCTCTGGCCCTGGCGGTGCTGGTCTGTACCGGCCTGGCCTTGGCGGTCAACGCCGTCAACCTGCCCCTTCTCCTGCTGTTGGGGGTGAGCCGCAGCCGGGCGGCCCTCTACTTTGTGTTCATCCTCTTCTTCGGCGGCGGCATGGCCCTGCTTTTGCTCTTCCAGCGGGGCCTTCTTCCCCCGCCCACCCCCGGCCTGGCCGCCGCCCTGCCCTGGCTGGTGACCGTCCTGTGCGCGGCGGCCTACGCCGCCTCCTGGTGCATCGCCCGGAAGATTTACTGTAAAAAGGAACTGTAGGGGCGTGGCCTGTCCCCGCCCGCCGGGTGTGCCACGCTGCGGCCGGACGAGGAACTGCGGGTGGCCGCCAAGGGACACCCCCTGTAAGCCCCTGTCTGTCCCGTATCCAAAAACGTCCCCGGAGGGAATTCCCTCCGGGGACGTTTTTGCGGGGCTCAGGGCAGCTCGATAACCCAGTCGAGACTTTCATACAGGTGGTCGGCCCTGCCGCCGGCATCCTGAATTCTCTCCACAGCCACTCCGCCGATACACACTGCGTCCACCGGTTCCTCCATGCCCTCCGGCTTGATGGCCTCGAACCGCTCGGTGCCGTCCAGCTCATAGGCGCCTGTGATGTCGTGGCAGGGATAGCGCTCTCCCGATGCGCCGATAAAGGAGATGTCGAAGGGCCAGCCCCACCACTCTGTGCTGTCGAAGCTGGCGGATATGGCTGAGCCGTCCTCCGCCACCCAGATGGTCATATCCCCCTGGGGGAGCGTCCAAGTCTTCTGTACCGTGGGGGGCGTCTCTGCCGGCACCAGTCGGAGGGAGAACACTCCCCCCTGGACGCCCAGACCGCTGACATGGAGGGCGCAGTCCTCCGGCGGCGGGGCGGCCATCGTACAGCGGAGGCGGGTGGATGCAGTGGTCTGATAACCCTGCTCCAGGCGGTAGCGGGGGTAGCCGCTCCCCTCCCCGGCATCCGCCACGCTGTAGGGAGTGATGGTGTGGACGGCATTGTGCAGCGGCTCCCCGTCCGCCGACAGGCCCAGCCGCAGCTTCACCGGAGAGGGCAACTGATCGGCAGGTAAAGGGCTGCTCATGGTGAGTTCCAGTTCCAGCACCCCGCTGCGCAGGGTAGCATCCGCCCCGTAGGTCCAGTCCCCCTCCGTCCAGGTGACCGGCTCCTCCAGCACCCAGAGCTCCGCCTTGTCGTCCGCCGTGGTGCCGATGCCTGCGAAATAGCGGCAGAGCTCCCCCACCCCGGCGGCCACAGCCCGGTAGTTCATCAGTCCCAGCACCAGCCCCGCGCAGGCCGCCGCGGCCGCCAGCCGCCTCATGGGTGCCCGGCTCCGCCTGGGAGGCGTCAGCGCCTCCTCCGTGAGTATCAGCAGACCATCCCGGTCCAGTACCTCGTCCCAATCACAGTATCTCATTTGGTTCCCTCCTGTTCCCACAGGCCCAGCCCCTGCCGGGCCAGCAGCCGCTTCAGCTTCTTCCGCAGGCGGCTCACCCGGGCGTCCACCCCGTTGGGCGACAGCCCCAGTACGCCACCCAGCTCCGCAGAAGAGAGCCCGTAGACAAACCGCAGGGTGAACAGCCTCCGTTCCTCACGGCTCAGCCCCTCCAGCACCCGGCGCAGTCCGTCCCGCACCGCAGCTCTCTCCGTGTGATCCGCCGCCGCCAGGCCAGAGTGTTCCTCCAGTGGCTCCTCCATCCGGGCGGCCAGGGCGCGGCGGCGGTCCTTTGCCCGGCTGCGCACCAGCACGCAAAGCCAGGTCTGCTTACTCCCCTGCGTGGGGTCCCACGGCGCCCTGCCCTCTACAAAGGCCCAGACGGCGTCCTGGACGCACTCCTCCGCGTCCTCCGGGCGGCCGGGGAGCTGAGCGGCGGCCACCAGCTCCAGCAGCCTGCCGTACTGCCGGAAAATCTGCTCCGCCTCCTGGTTATGATCCAAAACCTCCTCCATTGGTTCGCCCCCTTTCACCTTACAGTACGGTTCCAAGCCCGGAAACCTGACGCATCCGCCCCATTTTTTGCTCTGCCCCACAGGAAAAGCCCGGCGCAGATGCGCCGGGCTTCTCTCTGTGTCGGCCGCGGTCCTGCGGGAAAACAGGCTCAGCCGGCCGCAGCGGCCAGGCGCTCCAGCGCCTGGGTCACTTCGTCGGCGGTGGCGGCGCCCTGAGGCGCCAGTGTGCCGTCCTCCTTGCCGGTAAGTACGCCGGTGTTCACTGCCCAAGTCATGGCCTCCAAGGCCCAGCCGGACACCGCATTTCCGTCGGTGAAGTCCTTGAGGGCGGGGCCGTCCTGCGCCAGCTCATAGCCCTTCTTCTGCGCATAGCGGTACAGAACCACTGCCAGCTGCTCACGGGTCAGGCTGTCCCCGGGGCCAAACGCTGCGGCGCTGTAACCCTTCATGATCCCCTCGGAGGCCGCCCAGTTCACCGCGTCCGCGTACGCTGCGTCCTCCGCCATATCGTCAAAGCCGGCCGCGCCGCCGGTGGGCTTGCCCTCCCGCTCATAGAGCTCCTGGGCCAGCGTGCCGCGGGTCACGGCGGAGAACTCCAGGGGCTCGTCGGCCAGCATCTCCGAAAAGATGGCATTAGAGGCAAAGAGGTAGTCGTCCTGCTGGTGGGCGCGGTTGACAATGGAATTGGCAAATACGGTGATATCCATCGTGCCGTCCGTCCAGGCAATGGCCTCCACGCCGTTGTCCATGCTGCCGCCGGCCATACAGCCGACGATGAAGCTGTCCTTCTCCTGGGCGCGGATAAGCACCTCGGCGTTCTCCGGGTAGCCCGTGAGCACCGCGCAGTTGAGGGTGTAGATGACATGATCACCGTCGCCAGTCTGACTGGCGGTCACCAGGCTGTCGCTGGGGTAGGTGACGCGGTGGAGGGCCTCCTGGCCCTTCTCCTCGTAGGTCAGGCCGGGAATCAGAGTCTGAAGGTAGTCCAAAGTAGAGGCACCGGTTGCGATGTAGGGGGTACCGCTCTTCACGGCCTCCACCGCGGCCTCGCCCCAGGTGCCGCTGTCCAACGCCACGGAGCCCACTATGACATCCGCCTTGGCGGGATCGTCGGTCACCCGGAAGCCCATGTGCTTGGTGTAGGCCATCACATCGTAGTTGGAGGTGCCGTTGTTATGGATGTTGTCATAGTTGATGAAGCCGTATCCGTCGGCAAACCACTTGGTATAGTAGCCGGAAGTCACCTTGTCGTCGCCGAAGGCGGCGTGGCGGCCGGCCAGATACAGGGTGGGGGCGGAGATAGCGCGGGCAGCGGGCATCTGCTCGGTCAGGGTAATCACCAACGCATACTCTTGCTCCACGGCGGCCAGATCGGAGGCGCGCACGACAAAGTCGCCCTTATTGGCGCCCTCGGTTACCATGCCCACCGTCTTGCCCGAGGCCAGCAACGCATTGACGGTACGGACGGTTTCGGTGCCGTTGTTGGCCAGCAGGGCGATAGAGCCGGAGCCGGTGCTCTGGCTGGCGGACTGAACCTCCGTGACCGCCTCCAGAGCCCCCTCAAAGGCCCCAACGGTGTCGATGGGGGCGCAGTCAAAGCCGCGCATGTTGGGGAAACTGGATACCGACTCGGAGTACAGGCTGGGGAAACCGGAGGCGGAGGCGTCATAGCCTTGGTTCAGGACACAGTTGGCGTAGTTGCGCTTGGCCTGATACATATCCACGACCAGGGAGCCGGCCTTGTAGGTCACGCCGTCCACCGCAGTGTCCCTGGTCAGGCGGGAAACCTGGACGCCGTTGCGGATCAGGAACTCTGCCATGGCATAGGCGTCGGCGGGGTCACGCTGGGCGGCCGCGTCCACGGGGAGCACATAGTACTCGGGAAAGTATTTGCCATTGCCCGCATAAGGCACCCGCCAGGTATCCTCCGTCAGGGTCTGGTTGCTCATGTCCACGTACCACTGCTCCATCTTGTCGCGGTGATCCTCGTTGTTCACGGCGCGGCGGAAGAACTCCAGCTGCGCCTCATAGCAGGTATCCTTACAGTCGGACAGGAACTGCCACAGGCCATACATGCCGCTCTCCAGTAAGCGGACAGAGCTCTCCCCGCCGGAGGGAGTCTCGATGGTGAAGCCCATGGAGCCGCAGTTGAGCATGGCATAGCTGGGTGTGTAGTTGGTGCTCAGGTCATCCCAGGCGTCCCAGCCGGTCTCGGCATCATAGCTATCGCGCAGGGGGGTATAGTAGGTCTGATACTTGGTCTCAAATTCATCCTTGTGCTGCACGGACATGGTGGCCAGGGCGGCATTGCCGAAGGCCTCGGCCCCCAGCAGAAACTGCTCCACAAAGAGGTCATACTCCAGGTTAGGCTCGTGGGGCGGGGTGCAGGGCTCACACAGGAACTGAGCGGTGAAACCGTGGAACTCGATGAAGGTCACGGGATTCCATTGGCAGATCAGGCGGGCGATGTTGCTTGTCTCCGCCTGGGTCTGGTTAGAGGCGTCACGGTTCAGATCGAAGCCGTTGCCGTTGGGGCGGGTATTGTAGGTACGGCCGTCAGGGTTCTCATCGGGCACGACAATGATGATCAGGTTGTCCAGAATCTCGTCCACGCTCATCTGCTTATCCTCGCTGAACGTGTAGTACTCGCTGGCATCGGTGCGGCCGTCGTTTCCATTGCCGTTGATGGTGGTAGCGCTGATTTTCAGTCCGTAGCCGGTGAAGGCGTACTCGGTGCCGCCGTCATCGCTCTCCAGCGCGAAGTCCACGATCTTGGGATCGTACATCCCCATGTCCACCTGTTTGCCGCCGGTCAGACCGGTGATGGTGTTCCAGGTCACCGTGTCCTCGGTGGCCAGGGTGCGCAGCAGGTTGGTGTGGGCATCTACGCCGCCGGCCTCATCGGGGTGGCAGTTGTTCTCATGATGGGCATGCGGTAATCCATGCCGCCCTCAATGGCCTCCAGCACGGCCTCGGGGTCGGACTGGGCCTGGGCATTCATCTTTTTGAAGCTCTCAACGGACTCGGCGCTGTCGGACACCACGGCATACCACTGGTCGCGGCCGTCAGTGCTCTTGCCGAAGGACTGCACGTCGAAATAGCGGCCATTCGCCTCGGCCAGCCCCTTAATCTCCATCAGCTCATGATACAGCTCGTCATAGCGGACGTTGCTCTCATAGACGTTAATCTCCATCGGAGTACCAGCCAGCTTCTCCCCGTCCACGCGGGCGGCCAGCTCATAGTTACCGATAAAGCTGGGCCAGACGTTGCGGGCGTAGCGGAAGGTGTTGCTGCCGATGGCCTGCAGGGAGTTCGTCACCAGGGGCAGAGTTTCATCCTTCATGTTGAAAAAGATCCCATGGCTGAACTGCTGAACCACGGTGACAAAGCCATCCCGGACGGAGAATTCAGGCTCCTCCAGAGAAAAATAAGGCTCGCCGTCGGCGCCGTGCTGGTTGATGTGGCCCCAGCTCATCCAATTTCCAGATCGTCACCGGTATAGATATTGGGATAGTACTCCGGACTCTGAACATCTACCTTGTCACGGGTCAGGCTCCACTGGATGGAGTCCGCCCAGTCCTTCCACTGATTATCCGCCCAGTTCTTCTGCTCCTGGGACACAGGGACTTTCAGGGTGGCAACAAAGGTTTCCTCGCTCTGATCCAAAGTGAGGAGCGTATCGTCCAGGGTCAGGGTGGCGCCCTCCGCCGGGGCCTTTGCCATGGCGGGCAGCGCCAGCATGGATAAGAGTATCGAAAGCGTCAGGAACAGGGAGAGCGCACTACCAAGTTGCTTCTTGTGCAGTTTCACTTCGTATATCCTCCTTTGAAATATCCTCCCGACTCCGCAGGGATCTGGGCCATGGAGCCCAGGCTATGACATCCCCCGGCTATCTCTCACTGCCGCCTCCCTTCTCAACCAATACACGTCCCCCACAGACACGCTGCGCAGGACGTGCTCCACACTCCAACCAGATGCCGGGTCCGTCTCTCAATATAGCGGATTTACCAAATACCCGCAATATAAGATTCATATTTTTATTTGTTTTTCCTGTTGATGCAGGAGATCCTTCTCCTTGCAAACGCAAACGGCGGCGAAGCTCCGCTTCGCCGCCCAGCGTACAGAAACGCTTTGAGACATTTCTTATCATGCAAGAATTTTTGAGTGGAGATGCGGCCCGCCGCACATATACGTTTGGACCCAGAAAAGAAAATTCCGAGGCACATGTCCCCGGAATTTTCGTCTTTTCGTTTGATTCCGCCTCCTGTATGCGGCGAAACTCTGATAAAACCTGTTGGACTTTTTAAATTTCAAAGCGCTTTCAGGAGTCGTTTGCTCCAACGTGAAAGAGAATCTCAGTGATCCTCCGTTGCATGTTTAGTGATTGAGCAGGCGCACCCGCAACACCACGTCCAGGGCGCGGATGGTGTCGGCCACGGACTCGCCAATGCGGCTGTCCACGTCCACCACGGTATAGGCATAGTCCTTCTTGGACTTGTTCGTCATGTTGGCCACATTTACCCCGTCCTTGGAGAGCACCCCGGTGATGCTGGCGATGGCGCCGGGGGCGTTGCGGTGGATGATGCACAGGCGGGACACGCCGCTCCACGGCTGCACCAGCGTGGGCAGGTTCACCGAGTTCTGAATATTGCCGTTCTCCAGATAGTCCTTCAGCTCCTGGGCCGCCATGACGGCGCAGTTCTCCTCGCTCTCCGGCGTGGAGGCCCCCAGGTGGGGGATGGCCACCACGTTCTTGCCCCGCAGGATTTTGCCGTTGGGGAAGTCGGTGACGTAGCAGGCCACCTTGCCGCTGTCCAGGGCGGCCAGCATGTCGTCGTCGTTGACCAGGGTGCCCCGGGCAAGGTTGAGGATGCGCACGCCGCCCTTCATCATATGGAATGCGTCCTCGTTGAACATTCCCTTGGTCTCGGGGGTCTGGGGCACGTGGAGGGTGATGTAGTCGCAGTTCTTATAAATGGTCTCCAGATCCATGGCCCGGTGGACCAGCCGGGACAGGGACAGAGCTCCGTCCACCGACAGGAAGGGGTCGTAGCCGAACACAGTCATGCCCAGCTTGGTGGCGATGTTGGCCACCTGCACGCCGATGGCCCCCAGGCCGATGACGCCCAGCATCTTGCCGGACAGCTCCGGGCCCACAAACTGGCTCTTGCCCTTCTCCACCGCCTGCTCCACGTCTGCCCCGGCGGCGGCCTGCTCCTTCACCCAGGCCACGCCGTCGCTGATCTTTCGGGAGGCCAGCAGCAGGGCGCACACCGCCAGCTCCTTCACGGCATTGGCGTTGGCGCCGGGGGTATTGAATACCACGATGCCCGCCTCGGAGCAGCGGTCGATGGGGATGTTATTAGTGCCCGCGCCCGCCCGGGCCACGGCCCGCAGGGCATCGGGGAATGCATAGTCGTGCATGTCCGCCGAGCGGACCAAAATACCGTCCTCGTTTTCCACATCGGTGCTGATGGTGTAGCGGGTCTGGTCCAGTACGGACAGCCCGGCGGGGGAAATCTTATTCAGTGTCTTGATGCGATACATATAGCCCTCTCCCCTTCATTGTTTTTATCAAATGCCTGGATGAAACTACACGCCTTCCATGGGAGCCCCTGATTTTACTTCCCCGGACGGAGTGAATCCGCCCTGCGGCAAGATTTTGTCCGCTGGCCAAAATGCCTGTACGCGGCGTAAGCCGCGCCCCACTTTGCAGGGCCCCAGGGTAAGCCGAACGCTCAGTTGTTCTTATCGAATGCCCGGATGAAGTCGCACAGCTTTTCCACGCCCTCGGTGGGCATGGCGTTATAGATGCTTGCCCGCATGCCGCCCACGGAGCGGTGGCCCTTCAGATTGGTAAAGCCGGCGGCCACGCTCTCCTGCACAAACTTGGCGTCCAGCTCGTCGCTGCCGGTACGGAACACCACGTTCATATCGGAGCGGGAGCCGGGCTCCACGGCGCAGGTGAAGAGCCGGGAGGAGTCGATCACGTCATAGAGCATCTGCGCCTTTTTGTGCTTGATGGCCTCCATGCCGGGTATGCCCCCCTGCTCCTCCAGCCAGTCCAGGACCAGCCCCAGCATATAGATGCACCAGCAGGGCGGGGTGTTGTACATGGAGTCCTTGTCGATCATGGTCTTGTAGTTCATCATCAGGGGGGTGAAGGGCAGCTCATGCCCGGCCAGCTCCTCCTTGATGATCACTACCGTCAGGCCGGCAGGGGCCATGTTCTTCTGGGCGCCGGCGAAGATGACGCCGTACTTGGACACGTCCACGGGACGGGAGAGGATGTCGGAGGACATGTCGCACACGATGGGCACGCCGCCCGTCTCGGGGACGTACTGCCACTCGGTGCCGTAGATGGTGTTGTTGGCGCAGTAATAGAAATAGCTGGCCTCAGGGTCCAGCTCCAGTTGACTCTGCTGGGGAATGTAGGTGTGGTTTTTGTCGGCGGAGGATGCGGCCAGATGGATCTGGCCGTACTTCTGCGCCTCCTTGTAGGCGATGTTGGAGAAGTTGCCGGTCACGGCGTAGTCGGCCTTGCCGGTGGCCCCGATGAGGTTCAGGGGCGCCATGGAGAACTGGGTGGAGGCGCCGCCCTGGAGGAAGAGGATCTGGTATCCCTCCGGCACGTTGAGCAGGGCGCGCAGCTTGGCCTTGGTGTCGTCAAAGATCTTCTGGAACACCTTGGAGCGGTGACTCATCTCCATGACGGACATGCCGGAGCCCTGGTAGTTTGTGATCTCGGCTCCTGCCCGCTCCAATACCTCCAGCGGCAGCATGGAAGGGCCGGCGGAAAAGTTGTAAACACGTTCGTTTCCCATAACAGATGGCCTCCTCGATATTCCAATTTGAAATAGAACGGGGCTTCGCACCGGGTTATCGCTTTACTCCGTTAAAGTATATTATATCGGATGCCCTATCCAACTGTCAACTGCACGGATTGACTAAAACCAAGCCGTTCAATCTCAAAACTTTGTGAATATTTCAACGAACCCTTTGCACTTTGCGCCGGTTTGTGGTACAATACCATTGAACTTACAGTTTAGTTTTCCCTTCCGGGAGGAGGAGTGGCCAATGAGGCTGTCTGATATCAAGACGATTCTGCACGCCGAGGTGCTGTGGGGGGAGGAGCATCTGGACCGGGAGGTTTTTTCCGCCTGCGGCAGCGACTTCATGAGCGATGTGCTGGCCTTTGTCAAGAACCAGGCGCTGCTGCTCACCGGCCTGGTCAACCCCCAGGTGGTGCGCACCGCAGATATGGTGGAGATGAAATGTATTGTCTTTGTGCGGGGTAAGGTGCCGGGGCCGGACATTCTGTCTCTGGCGGAGGAGCGTGACATTGTAGTTATGACCTGCCCCAAGCGTATGTACGAGGCGTGCGGCCTGTTATATTCCAATGGATTGCGAGGGAATTGTGATGGAGACAATTAGACTGGTTTACCCTGTGGAGGGCGGCGATCTGATCGAGGCCGGCGAGGCTTCCAGCAAAATGAAGCTGACGCTGAAGAAGCTGGGACTGCCCCAGGACGTGATCCGCCGTGCGTCCATCTGCATGTATGAGGGCGAGATCAATATGGTGATCCACGCCGACGGCGGCCAGGCCGAGGTGGAGGTGGACGCCAATCAGATTGTTATCCGCATGACCGATACCGGGCCGGGCATCCCGGACGTGGAGCAGGCCATGCAGGAGGGCTACTCCACCGCCGGGCAGACCGCCCGGGAGCTGGGCTTCGGCGCTGGCATGGGCCTGCCCAATATGAAGCGCTACTCCGACGAGATGACCATTGACACCGAGGTGGGCAAGGGTACCACCGTTACGGTTAAAATCAAGGTTTCCTGAGCGCGATGAGCTTGGAAAAGCGAGGTGACGCGGCTCCATGTCCATGAGACATTCGGTGGTCCTGGAGCTGAAGCGCTGCCGGGGCTGCACCACCTGCATCAAGTGCTGCCCCACCGAGGCCATCCGGGTCCGCGGCCGCAAGGCCACCATTCTGCCCGACCGGTGCATCGACTGCGGAAGCTGTATCCGCATCTGTCCCCACAAGGCCATCAAGTCGGTGGGCGACAGTCTGGACATTCTGAAGCAGTACCAATACTGCGTGGCCCTGCCGGAGCCCGCCCTGTATGGGCAGTTCCAGCACCTGGACAGCGTGGATATTGTGCTCAACGGCCTGTTGAAGATCGGCTTTCACAAGGTCTATGAGGTGGCTAAGGCCGCCGAGATGATCTCCGACTTTGAGCGGCAGAGCATCAGCGGCGGCCCGTCCAAGGTGACGCCCCAGATCTCCTCCTCCTGTCCCACAGTGCTCCGCCTCATCCGCATGCGCTTCCCCAAGCTCATGGGCCATGTGGCCTGTACCATTCTGCCCATGGAGCTGGCCGCCATTCTGGCCCGGCGGGAGGCAGCCGAGGAGACCGGCCTGCCGCCGGAGGCCATCGGCGTATTCGCCATCGTGCCCTGCTCCTCCAAGGTGACGGCCGCCCGGGTCTCCGAGGGGCTCAGCCGCCCGGTGCTGGACGGGGCCTTCGCCATCCGGGACATCTACCTGCGCCTGCTCAATCCCATGCGGGAGCTGGAGGAGATCACCCCCATGGCCTCCGCCGGTATCCTAGGCCTGGGCTGGGCCTCCTGCGGCGGCGAGAGCGCCGCCCGCCTGGGGGAGCGCTGCGTGGCGGTGGACGGTATTCAGAACGTCATCCGCATGCTGGAGGAGATCGAAGACGGCCGTCTGCCGGAGGCCGATTTTCTGGAGCTGTCAGCCTGCACCCAGGGGTGCGTGGGGGGCTGCTTCAATGTGGAGAATCCCTACGCGGCCAAGCTTCGCATCAAGGGCCTGCTCAAGGGTCTGCCGGTCTCCCGCAACCGTTTCCTCTTTCATGGAGAGGCGCGGGATATCGTGCGGAGGGACAAGGAGCTACAGTACTTACCTACCTTCGTGCTGGATCAGGACCGGGAGATGGCCATCAGCAAACAGTTGCGTATCCAGGAGCTGGAGTCCCACCTGCCCGGCCTCCACTGCGGCTCCTGCGGAGCGCCCTCCTGCCGGGCCTTCGCGGAGGACGTGGTACTGGGCCGCGCCTCGGAGGACGACTGCATTTTCAAGGTGCGGGAGCGCATGCGCTCCATGGCGGGCAGCAAGGAGGAGGCGGACGACTACCTGCCCCCGCCCTTCCGCCGCCGCCAGGAGCCGTCCGAATAGACCCTACCGCCGCCGTGAAGCGCCCTGCGTCTCACGGCGGCCTCTTTATACAACAAGGAGGAGTTTTTTATGACGGTACGCGAACTGACCGAAGCCCTCTCCCTGACCCCCTTCCATCTGGCCCAGCCCGACCGCCCGGTTTCCGGCGGCTACGCCGGAGACCTGCTGAGCTGGGTGCTGGGCCGGGCCGGACAGGACGCCGCCTGGCTCACGATCATGTCCAACCAGAATGTGGCCGCCGTGGCCCTCATGGCTGAGGTCTCCTGCGTCATTCTCACCGAGGGGGTCGCCCCCGACGGCGACCTGCTCCGCCGCGCTCAGGAGAAGGGCGTCAATCTGCTGGGGGCCGGACAGGATACCTTTGACACCGCCGCCCGTTTGTCCGGGGCGCTGGCTGCCGGGTAATGCCTCCTCACTCGATATCATTTTGTTATTTTAAAAGCAAATTCTACACAAAGTATTTCCGCGATTTTTACCTACACTCCTGCCTGTCGCCCCACCCGGCAACGCCGGGCGGGGACCCCCTTTTGCTTCCTCGGGCGGAGTGAATCCGCCCTGCGGCGAGGTTTTCGCCTCCGCGAAAACCCTCGGCGCGCCTTGTGGCGCGCTTCGGGCGATAGGCACGATGCCGTTTTGTTATCCTGAAAAGGAGTTTTACATGAAGTATTACTACGATCTCCACCTCCATTCCTGCCTGTCGCCCTGCGGCAGTGAGGACATGACCCCCGCCAACCTGGCGGCCATGTGCGCGCTGGCGGGGCTGGATATTGTGGCCCTTACCGACCACAACACCTGCGGCAACTGCGCCGCCTTCTGCCGGGCGGCGGAGGAGCGGGACCTGCTGGCTCTGGCGGGGATGGAGCTGTGCACCCGGGAGGAGATCCACGTAGTCTGTCTCTTCCCCACCCCCCATCACGGGGAGGAGTTCGAGGCGTATGTATCCCGCCGCCTGCCCCCGTTGTCCAATCACCCCGCCGTCTTTGGCCATCAAATCTATATGGACGCGGGAAATCTGGTGTTGGGAGAGGACCCCCGCTTCCTCGCCGGACACACCGACATCGGCCTGGAGGAGGTATCCCGGCTGGCCGCCGCCTTTGGTGGAGCTGCCTTTCCTGCACACATCGACCGCCCCTCCTTCTCTCTTCTGGGGGTGCTTGGCCTGTGGATGCCGGAGCTGGGATTCCCGCTGGCGGAAGTATCCCGCCAATGCCCGCCGGAGTTCCGCCTCCGCCCGGATCTGGCCGGGCTTCGGCTCATCACCAACTCTGACGCCCACTACCTGGATCAGGTCTGGGAGGCGGAGCACACCATGGAGCTGCCGGAGCGGACGGCTGCCGCCGTTCTCTATTGGCTGCAGGGTACAAGGTAAATTTTTCTCTTTACAAACATAGGTAGATGTGTTATACTCGTTTTCGTTAAAGATTTAACAATAAAGAACCGCTTTCCTGTGCATGGTCTGTATTCGACGCCACTCCGATACGCCCGCCCTGCCCAACGGAGCGGTTTTTTTCTACCCTTCATTTTTTCTTGGGCTAATTTTTGAACTTAATAGTTCATATTTCGCCATTTTGGACAGTCTTTACAAGAAATGATTTGGCGTTATAATAGAAAAAGTGAAACTAAACTAACCAGTTTCAGAAAGGAAGGACGCATCCATGCCAAACTGCAAAACCGTCGTCCCCTACCGCGGAAGCCCGGAACAGGAGGAGCGCCTGCGGCAGGTGATCGCCGAGCACAGGGGACAGCCAGGTGCCACCATGCCGGTGCTCCAAGCCGCTCAGGAAATCTTCGGCTATCTGCCCGAGGAGGTTCAGATCATGGTGGCCGAAGGATTGGACATCCCCCTGTCCGAGGTGTACGGGGTTGCCTCGTTCTACGCCCAGTTCTCCATGAACCCCAAGGGAAAGTATCAGATCTCCGTCTGTCTCGGCACCGCCTGCTATGTCAAGGGCGCGGCCGCCGTGCTCAACGCCGTGGAGCAGAAGCTGGGCATTGTCCCCGGCGCCATCACCCCGGACGGCAAGTTCTCCCTGGACTCCTGCCGCTGCGTGGGCGCCTGCGGTCTGGCCCCGGTCATGATGATCAATAATGACGTCTACGGTCGCCTCACCCCCGACCAGGTCGGCCCGATTTTGGATATGTATAAGTAGAAGCGCGGAGGGTAGGCGCATAGGGGAGCTAAGAGGACATGGAGGCGAAAAAACAGGCTGGGCGAAGCCCAGCGGCATTTTTCGCGGAATGGCCGCTTAGCGACCCGGCCATGCGCCCAACCCGCAGCGTGACAGCGTCGGCCCAAGCTTTGGATCATTCGCTTCCGGGCAAGCCCGAACGCTCACTCCCGCCGCTGGGCCTCCTTTCCCCACGCGAACCGCTTCGCTGGGTTCGCGTGGGGGCCTCGAGGGTGAGAGAGCAACGGAAGCGGGACGAGTTCGCCGTAGCGGCGGATACGGGCCGACAGGCCCCGCAAAAAAATGTCATTTTCGGACAGGTTGTGCTTGACACAGCCTGTCCGGGATGATATATTATTAGTCGTGTTCAAAGACAGCAGGTGGGCGCAAGCCGGAAATCCTGCCGAGAATGCAGCCACAACGGGATGAAATTCTTTGTGCTGTTTTCGCTTGCTTTGAATGCGAAAACAGCTTTTTTGTTGCGTCTGCATCGGAAAAGTTGGACTCAATCTCAACGGAGGTGAATTCCAAATGCCTAACGCAAAGGTTCTCAGCGAGAAGCAGGCCATCGTGGCCGAGCTGACCGAGAAGCTCAAGACCGCCAGCAGCGGCGTGCTTGTGGACTACAAGGGAATCACTGTGGCTCAGGACACCGCTCTGCGCGCCGAGTGCCGCAAGAACGAGCTGGACTACGCCGTCGTGAAGAACACCCTGGTGCGTTTCGCCATCAACAATGTCGGTCTGGAGGAGATGGATTCCGTGCTCAACGGCACCACTTCCCTGGCCCTGTCTCACGGCGATCCCATCGCTCCCATGCGCGTCATCAACAAGTTCGCCAAGCAGTTCAACGGTGAGAAGTTCACCATCAAGGCCGGCTTCATGGACGGCAAGGTCCTGTCCCTGGACGAGATCAAGGCTCTGGCCGAGCTGCCCTCCAAGGAGGTTCTGCAGGCTCAGGTTCTGGGCACCATGCTGGCCCCCATCACCAGCCTGGCCATCGTCATCAAGGCCATCTGCGAGCAGAAGGGCGGCTCTGTCGAGGCCGCCGAGGCTCCCGCGGAAGCGGCTGCCGAGTAACTCGACACACATCTTTACAAACATTTATTTAGGAGGTTATCTATCATGGCTTCTGAGAAAATCAATGCCCTCATCGAAGAGGTTAAGGGTCTGACTGTTCTGGAGCTCTCCGAGCTCGTCCACGCTCTGGAGGAGGAGTTCGGCGTCTCCGCCGCCGCTATGGCTGCTCCCGCCGCCGGCGGTGCTGCCGCCCCCGCTGCTGAGGAGAAGACCGAGTTCGACGTGGTGCTGGCCGAGGTCGGCGCCGAGAAGATCAAGGTCATCAAGGCTGTCCGTGAGATCACCGGTCTGGGCCTGGCCGAGGCCAAGGCTGCCGTCGAGGCTGCCCCCAAGGCCATCAAGGAGGGTGTCTCCAAGGACGAGGCCGAGGAGCTGAAGAAGAAGCTGGAAGAGGTCGGCGCTAAGGTCGAGCTGAAGTAAGCTTTTTCACTCGCTTACCAAAAAGAGCTGTATCCCAGACGGGATACAGCTCTTTTTTCGTGTTACGCCTCCAGTCCCCTCCAAGCGGCAAAGCGTTGCCAGAGCAGACAGGCCAGCCAGCCACAGAACAGGCCCACCAGCACCCCGGCCAGCACATCACTGGGGAAGTGGACCCCTACATACAGCCGTGAGAAGCCCATCAGGGCGGCCAGCACCACCGCCGTCACCCCCATCCACCGGCGGGGCAGAGTGCGGCACCAGGCCGAAGGAGGCGCTAGTGTGTCCTGAAGGGAAGGAGTTGGGGTCGTGCTCCGCGATCAGAGGCGTCAGCCCCTCCACCGTCAGCCAGGGCCGGGGGCGCTCCACCAGGTGCTTGAGAATCCCGTTGGTGAACATCAGGCTCAGCAGCAGGGCCATCAGGCCAGCTGCCCCCGCCTTCCGGGTCTTTTTGAAGCAGAGCAGAAGGACGGACAGGGCAATCCACATCAGTCCGCTGTCACCCAGATGGGTGTAGAGCGTAAACAGGGGTGTCAGGACGGCGTTGCGCACCGCCTCCTGGAGCCAGAGCAGGATGCCTCCGTCCAGATTCAGAAACCATTCGGGCATATTGTTTCCTCCATATAGGAGAGGGGCGGCGACATGGCTGCCGCCGCCCCTCTGTGTTCTTTTGGCTTACTGAGCATCGGCCGCAGCCGCGCCGTCCCCCCACTCGCAGTCCAGAATGACGCCATTCATCAGCTCAAACTTGTCGGTCTTTACCGTATGGGTCTTACCCACACGCACCTCCTGGGTGCCAATCTCTGTGGTAATGGGGTTGACCACGTTGCACTCGATGGTGAAGAGCAGGTCTATGGTGCCCTCATCCACCGGAATTTCCAGGGTGCCGTCAGTGGTATCCACCGTCACGGTCTGCTCGTGGGCCCTCGGCTCCACAGAAACCACCTGGCCATCCAGCATCTCGCCGGAGGCCATCAATTGGCCGGGGATGTATTTCTGGATATTGTCGTAGACCTCCTGCTCCACACCCTTGACCAGCACGGTATAGGTTACCTGGGTCTTGCCGGGATTGATGCCGCCGCCCCCGTCCTTGCCCAGGAACTTCACGCCCAGCACCACTACGGCCACAAGGACCACCAGAATCACCAGCAGATCCACAATGTTGAGCTTGCCAAACAATCTTCCCTTTTCGTCTATCATCTTTTGTAACCTCCGAGGTTGTAAATTGACATAATACTTGGTACAATGATACTTGCATATTGTACCATACTTCCCTACCCTGAAACAAGTCTTTTCTTTGTCCGGAGGTTTTCATATATGAAAGTCATCACTCTGATTTCCGGCGGCGACAGCGGCGGAGCCAAGACCCACGTCCACTCCCTGCTGCAAAACCTTTCCCGCACCATCGAGGTGACCATGGTCTGCTTCCTGGAGGGCCCCTTCGCCCAGGAGGCCCGGGAGCTGGGCATCCCCACAGTGGTGCTCTCCGGCCGCAATCTGCTGCGCACGTACCGCACCCTCAAACGGATGATCCGGGAGGGGGGGTATCAGCTCATCCACTGCCACGGCGCGCGGGGCAACATGATGGGCGCTCTGCTGCGCCGCTCCACCGGCCTGCCGGTGGTGACCACCGTCCACTCCGACTACCGACTGGACTACCTGGGCCGCCCCCTCTCCCGCCTCACCTACGGCACCATCAACACCATCGCCCTGCGCCGGCTGGACTACCGCATCGGCGTGTCCGACGCCATGACCGACCTGCTCATCAAGCGGGGCTTTGATCCCGACAGGCTGTTCACCATCTACAACGGCATCGACTTCACCCCCCGCACCCCTGCCCTGAGCCGTGAGGAATACTTCCGCTCCGTGGGGCTGGAGGCCGATGGGGACAGTGTAGTGGTCGGTATCGCCGCCCGGCTCAACCCGGTCAAGGACATCGCCACCCTGGTCCGGGGCTTTGCCAAGGCCCATCGGGAGTGCCCCAGCCTGCGGCTGCTCATCGCCGGCGACGGTGAGCAGATGTCCATGCTCAAGGGGCTCGCCGCTGAGCTGGGGGTGGAGCGGCAGGTGTGCTTCGCCGGATGGGTCAGCGACACCGACAGCTTCTACCACGCCATCGACATCAACACCCTCACCTCCCTGTCAGAGACCTTCCCCTACTCTCTCACCGAAGGGGCCCGGGCTGCCCTGCCCACCATCGCCAGCCGGGTGGGCGGCGTCCCCTACCTCATTGAGCACGGCGTCCATGGCCTGCTGTTCGAGGCGGGCGACGCGGATACCCTGGCCCGCCACCTGATTACTCTGGCCAAGGACCCCACCCTCCGCCAACACCTGGGGGAGCGGCTCTATCAGCGGGGCAGGGAGGATTTTTCCCTGGAGAGCACCCTGGAGCGCCAGCTCAACATCTATGAGACCATTCTCCGCCGCCAGAGCCGCAAGAAGGGCCGCCGGGACGGCGCCCTGGTATGCGGCGCCTACGGCCGGGGCAACGCCGGTGACGACGCCATCCTGGAGGCCATTGTCACCGAGCTGCGCCAGATCGACCCGGACCTCCCCATCTGGGTGCTCTCCCGCAACCCGGACGACACCCGCCTCACCTACCGGGTCAACTCCATCTACACCTTTGCCTTCCCCCGCTTCCTGTGGCGGATGCGCAAAACCCACCTCTACATCAACGGCGGCGGCTCCCTGATGCAGGATGTGACCAGCCACCGCTCCCTGTGGTTCTACCTGTTTACCATCTCCTGGGCCAAGCGGCTGGGCAACCAGGTGATGATGTACGGCTGCGGCATCGGCCCCATTCACTCCCCCGCCAACCGCCGCAGGGCCTCCCGCGTGCTCCAGAAGAGCGTGGACGCCATCACCCTACGGGACACACACTCCGCCGAGGAACTGGAGGACATGGGGGTGACGAAGCCGCAGGTCATCCTCTCCGCCGATCCCACGGTGATCCTCCCCGCCGCACCGGCCCAAGTGGTGGACGGCATTCTGGAGAGTCAGGGGATTGACCCCCACGGCCGCTACATCGGCTTCGCCCTGCGGCCCTGGCCGGGGTTTGAGGCCAAGGCCGCCGTCTTCGGCGCCGCGGCGGACTACGCCTATGAGACGTACGGCCTCACCCCTGTCTTTCTGCCCATCGAGCGGCGTCTGGACGTGGGGGCGGCCCAGTTGGCCGCCCAGCACATGAAGGCCCCCCACTACATTCTTCCCCAGACCGGCCGCTCCGACCACACCATCGGTCTGTTCGCCCGGATGCAGGCGGTGGTCTCCATGCGGCTCCACGCCCTGGTCTTCTCCGCCGGTCAGGGTGTGCCCCTGGTGGGCGTGGTCTACGACCAGAAGATCAGCTCCTTTCTGTCCTACATCGGACAGGATCTCTACACCGGGCTGGACGAGGTGACGGAGGAGGCCCTGCGGGCCCACATCGACGCGGCCTGCGCCCGCATCGGGGATGAGGCCTTCCTCTCCGGCGGCGTGGAGCGGCTGCGCCAGGTGGAACGACGCAACAGCGAGACCGCCCGGATGCTGCTGGAGAGGTGAGGGACGTGAGACAGATTCTCTGCCTGTCTGCTGACCCCTGGCGCACTATCCCCACCCGCACCCAGCAGCTCATGACCCGCATGCGGGACGCCCAGGTGCTCCTGTTCGAGCCGCCGGGAAAATACTCCCGACAGCCGGGCCGCAGGGTACGCCCCGGTCTCACGGTCTGCGCCCTCCCCCCGGTGCTGGAGGCGGAGGACCGGCACCGCCTCCTGTTCCGCCTCCACTACCGCAGGCTGGGCAAGTTTATCCGCCGCCAGATGGAGCACCACCGGTTCAAGGAGCCGCTGCTGTGGTGCACCGCGCCGGAGCACATCCACCTGCTGGACGAGGTGCCCCACCGGGGTGTGGTCTACGACTGCGACCGGGACTGGCCCGACCAGTCCCCCCGGTGGGAGAGCGATCTGGCCCTGGCCGCCGATGTGGTCTTTGCCGCCTCCCAGGGGCTCATTGACCACCTCTCCCCCTGCAACGACAACATCGCCCTGCTGCCCAACGGGGTGAACCACCCCATGTTTACCCGGCCCCCCGCCGAGCTTCCGCCGGAGCTGCGGGGGCTCTCCAGCCCCATTCTGGGCTATACCGGCACCCTGTGGCGGGATCTGGACCTCGCCCCCGTTCTGTACGCCGCCCAGGCCATGCCGGCCTGCACCTTCGTCTTTCTGGGCCGCCGGGAGAAGAACCCCATGGCCGAGCTGCTAGAGCGGCTGCCCAACGTCCGCCTCCTGGGGCGGCGGGCGCCGGTGGAGGTGCCCGACTACCTGGCCCGCTTTGACGTATGCCTCAACCTGCTGCGCCGTTCCGAGCAGGGCAATGACGTGGTGCCCTGCCGCATCTACGAATACCTCTCCTCCGGCAAACCCGTGGTGTCCATGCTCTTTCCCGAGCAGGTGGAGCACTTCCCCGACGTGGTGTACGGCGCCCACTCTCCGGAGGAATTCGCCGCCCTCTGCCGCCGCGCCCTGGCGGAGACCGGCGACTGGGCCAAAAACCGCCGGAGGGAGCATGGGGCCGCCGCCGCCTGGTCGGCCCGCGCCGACGAGGTAACCCGTATTCTCGGTACCACCGGGCTCTATTGAGGTATGAGCGATGGGGCCCCAATTTCTCTCACATACAACACCCCCTGTCCCCGTAGAATGGGGACAGGGGGTGTTGTCTTGTCTCTGTCTGATCTTTTCACACAGGCAGCCCACAATCCGGTACTGGGGCTGACCTGTCTGCTGGTGCTGGCCGTGGTGCTGGTCAACGGCTGGACCGACGCGCCAAACGCTATCGCCACTGTGGTATCAACGGGAGTTCTCTCCTTTCGGCGGGCGGTCGCGCTGGCGGCGGCATGCAACCTGCTGGGCGTCCTCGTCATGACGGCAATCAACGCAACAGTAGCGGAGACCGTCTACTCCATCGCTGACTTCGGCCCGGACCGGGCCGCGGCTCTCTCCGCTCTCTGCGCGGCGCTGTGCGCCATTGTCCTTTGGGCCGTCCTGGCCTGGCGCTTCGGGGTGCCCACCAGTGAGAGCCATGCCCTGGTGGCCGGGCTCACCGGGGCCGCCCTGGCCCTGCCCGGCGGGCTGGACAACATCCGGGCTGGAGCCTGGGGACGGGTACTCCTGGGACTGGTCCTCTCCGTGGCGCTGGGCTGGTGGGTGGGCGGCCTGTGCCGCCGTCTGCTGGAGCGCCTGCACCCCTCCCTCCCCCTCTGCCGCCGGGGCCAACTGGCCGGGGCGGGCGCTATGGCCTTCCTCCACGGGGCCCAGGACGGGCAGAAATTTCTGGGCGTCTTTCTCCTGGGCGCCGCGCTGGCCCAGGGGGGCGGTGTGGGCCAAACCTTCTCCGTGCCCGGCTGGCTTATGCTGCTCTGTGCCGCCGTCATGGCCCTGGGTACCGCGATGGGCGGGCGGCGGATCATCGAAACCGTGGGTCGGGACATGGTGATTCTGGCCCCCCGGGAGGGTCTGGCCGCCGATCTGGGGGGCGGACTTTGCCTGCTCCTGTGTACGCTGGCCGGCCTTCCAGTGAGCACCACTCACGCCAAGACCGCCGCCATTCTCGGGGCCGGCTCCGCCGGCGGGGGGACGGTCAACCACCGTGTGGCTGCCCGCATCGCCCTCACCTGGCTGTTCACCTTTCCCGGCTGCGGCCTGCTGGGGTTTTTGTTGGCCAGCCTCTTCCGTTCCCCCCTCTCCTGTGGTATACTGATGCCCGGTACGATTTTCTGACATTCGACACAGGAGGCTCCAACCATGTACCCCTACGACACAGTCATCTTTGATTTAGACGGCACGCTTCTGAACACCCTTCAGGATCTGGCCGACAGCACCAATTACGCTCTGGCGCTTCAGGGGATGCCCGCCCGAACGCTGGAGGAGGTTCGCCGCTTCGTAGGCAACGGCGTGGGGCGGCTCATCCACCGGGCCGTGCCCGAGGGGACGCCCGAGGAGGTGGAAGCCCGCGTCCTGGCCGACTTCCGCGCCCACTATACCCTGAATATGGAGCATAAAACCGCCCCCTACCCCGGCGTTCTGCCCCTGCTGGACCGTCTGGGGCAGGCCGGTATCCGCACCGCCGTGGTGTCCAACAAATTCGACAGTGCGGTAAAGGGCCTGTGCCACGCCTATTTTGGGGCGCGCATCCCGGTGGCCATCGGCGAATCCCAGGGGGTAGCCCGCAAGCCCGCGCCGGACACGGTATTCCGCGCGCTGGAGGAGCTGGGCGCCGGAACCGGCCGGGCCGTCTATGTGGGCGACTCCGATGTGGACATCCAGACCGCCGCCAACGCCGGGCTGCCCTGCCTTTCGGTGAGCTGGGGCTTCCGGGACGCGGAGTTTCTCACCGCCCATGGCGCCCAGCGCATCGTGGACACCCCCCAGGCATTGGAGGCCCTGCTCCTCGGCGCAT
>ERZ1106973.1231-NODE-1231-length-24607-cov-3.009816_pt1 | contig 24607 bp, 23 predicted proteins | sample MGYA00403686_ERZ1106973 | MGnify/ENA primary metagenome ERZ1106973 (study PRJEB35170, sample SAMEA104062408) | human gut metagenome | biome: human gut; feature: human-associated habitat; material: faeces | place: Denmark | collected 2012-11-06 ...
CGGTTTTATGACAATACCAATACCACGGAAGAGGCTGTGAAGGATGCGGTAAAAGCGGCAGCAAAACCTCAGACGGCAGAGGATGATCTGGAGACCATCGATTTAGATAAGGAGGACAAATAAATGGATAGTGTAAAAGATATGCTTCTGTTACTGATCAGTTCCTCCATCGTCAGCAATATCGTATTAAGCCAGTTCATGGGACTGTGCCCCTTCTTAGGCGTGTCCCGCAAGATCAAGACGGCGGGCGGCATGGGAACGGCGGTTATCTTCGTTATTACGCTGGCCAGTGCGGTAGCGGGTGTGATCTACAAATTTATCTTACAGCCGTTACACATTGAGTATCTGGAGACGATAGTGTTCATTCTCGTCATTGCTGCACTGGTACAGTTCGTGGAAATGGTACTCAAAAAATTCATTCCGGCACTGCATAAGTCCCTGGGTGTATACCTTCCGCTGATCACGACCAACTGCGCGGTACTCGGTGTATGTATCAACAACATCGACGCGGGCTATGGCTACGGTCTGGCTCTGATCAACTCTCTCGGCGCCGGCGTAGGCTTCCTGCTCGCGATGGTCATCTTCTCCGGAATGAGACAGAAGCTGGAAGGCAATACCGCTGTTCCCGCGCCGTTTCAGGGAGTTCCTATCACAATGACAACTGCGGCTATCCTGTCCCTTGCGTTCATGGGATTCGGCGGCTTAGTATAAGAAGGAGGCGAAAAGAATGAATCCAATTTTAACACCGGTATTATTGGTTGTAGCGCTTGGTTTCGTCTTTGCTGTCATCCTGACGATCGCGGCGAAGGTATTCTTCGTACCGGTAGACGAAACAGTTGTAAAATTAAGAGAAGCGCTTCCGGGCGCGAACTGCGGCGGCTGCGGATTCGCGGGCTGCGATGATTACGCGGCAGCTTTGGCGGCAGATCCGGAAGGCGTTGGCCCGAACAAATGTCCGGTCGGCGGCGCGGATTGCGCGGCGGCTTTGGCAGCGATTTTGGGCATTGAAGCAGGTTCCGCGGAACCGCAGGTAGCGACTGTGATGTGCAATGGCAACAAACAGGCCGCAAAATCCCTGTTGGAGTATGAAGGCATTCAGACCTGCAGCGCGGCATCAAATCTGTTTGGCGGCATGAACCAGTGTAAGTACGGATGTCTGGGTCTGGGCGATTGTACCAGAGCCTGCAACTTCGACGCAATCAAGATCTGCGACGGTGTCGCGGTGGTTGCCAGAGAGCTTTGCACCGGCTGCGGCGCCTGCGCGGCAGCATGCCCGAAGCATGTCATCCGCATCGCTCCGGCGAAGAATAAGGTTGTGGTGCAGTGTCACTCCGAGGACAAAGGCGCGGTTACCCGCAAGGCTTGCAGCAACGGCTGTATCGCTTGCGGCAAGTGCGCGAAGGTATGTAAATTCGAAGCGATTACCATCGAGAACAACCATGCGTACATCGATCCGGAAAAGTGTAAGAACTGCGGCATGTGCGCAAAGGAATGTCCGACTAACGCGATCAACAACATGAGAGCAAAAAGAAAACCGGCAGTAAAGGAAGAAGCTCCGGCCCCGGCACAGGCTGAGGCATAAGGCTGAACCTTTCTAAAAACAAAATAGACACCCCGGCGGGCGATCTTCGATGCGTGCATAGCTGTGTGCGCATCGGCCGCGCCCCGTCGGGGCTTTTTGTGTGTTGACAACGGGGGCGGCAGAGCCTATAATGAACTTCGGAGTGCGTGGCGCCAAAGTGTATGACATAAAATGAATAACAAGAAGTGTATGACTTTGAAATAAATGGAATGAAATGACTGATAAGAAACGAACGATCTGTGAAAATGGAGAGAAAGAAGAGATGTGCATGAATCAGAATTTAATGCAAAACGGGAAAAGGATATTTGTGATCTGCCTGCTGTTTTGTCTGCTGCTTGCGATGACGGGCTGTAATCAGGATGAGAAAGTTTTGAAGGAAGCCGTAGAGAATTTAAATGCGGCGCAGAGCATGACTGCAGAGTCCGAAATGGAGATGGATATGGCTGTCGGAGACACGACGATCGGGATGCATCTGACATACGACCAAAAAAGCATCCATGAGCCGCTGCAGTGTGAAATGGACGTAGTCGGTACGATCGAGACCGGCGGCGAAACGATGGACATGACCAACAAGCTGTACTGCGAGACTGTAGACGAGAAGCTACAGGTCTACACGCAGTTCGGCGGGAATTGGTACAACGCCGGAGATGGCAGCACGACCTCCATGGCACAGCAGTTCGATATCGCGAAGGTGATGGAGCTTTATGTTTCCGCCATGCAGGATTTTGCAGCTGCCGGTACAGAGACGATCAACGGTGTAGAAACGACCCGGTACGAGGGCGTGCTTTCGGAGGAATATTTTAAGCAAGTACTGGATGAATCCGGCGTGCTTTCGCAAATCGGTTTAAGCAGTGATATTGACGAAGATACGCTCAAGGAGCTTTTTACGGATATCGGCAGTATGCCGATCATGATCTGGGTCGATACGGAGGCAGAGACTGTGATGCCGGTGCAGTACGCTTTTGATATGACATCGATGATGCAGAGCATTATCAAAAAACTCGGCGGTGATGCGATGGCGAATGTAACTGTTGAAAAAGTGTATATGCGCATGACCATTACCGGGACGGACAATGTCGACAGCATTACCATCCCGGAGGAGGCAAAGAATAGCTCACAGCGCTAAGCGAAGCGAAACAAAACGAAGCGAGACAAAGTAAATTGAAATTAAGCTAAATTAAGCTAAGTTAAGCTAAGTTAAGCTAAGTTAAGCTAAGTTAAGCTAAGCTAAAACGAAAGATAGAAGCTGTTTGCGGCGCGGCACACGCCGTACATGGCTTCGAGCTCTTCTTTATGATAGAGATAGCCCGTATCGTCATAGTATTTGGCGCTCTGCGGGCATTTTTTGATGCAGGCGCCGCACTTGATGCAGATGCCGGGTACCTTCATGACATCGCTTGGGTCGATGGCGCCCATCGGACAGACTGCAGCGCAGAGACCGCACTGATCACAGGCGTCGCTCGTCAGCGGTTTGACCTTGCGGATGTCGATAAAGACGCCATGGCGGTCGCGCGGCTGATAGTAGCCTGCTTTCGCGTCTCCGTCAACAGCAATCGGCGCGGACAGGGTGTCAAGCGCCGCAAGGGCGGTAAGCTTGCCGGTGACAGCATGTGCAAAGATTGCTGCTTCTGCGAGGTCGTCTGCGTCCGGCCGTCCCGCCCCCAGCGTGGTCGAGAAGGAGTGCTCGCATGCAAACGCCGACGCCGCAATCGTATGGAAGCCATGCGCTTCAAGGATATTGCGCAGCTCGATGAGGGAATTGTCGAAGGCGCGGTTGCCGAAGGTCACGATGGGAACGGCAATTGCGCCGCTGCCGTCGATGGTATCCAGATACTTGAGCAGGAGGTTCGGCAGCCGTCCTGCATAGGTCGGACAGCCGAACAACACAAGGTCGGTTTCCGCAAGCTGCGGGAAGGAGGTGCGGGCTTGCGGCAATGTGAAATCGTAAAGAAACGATTCGATGCCAAGATCGTCTGTGAGCGCTTCCGCGATCGCGCAGACGACCTTTTCGGTGGTGCCGGTAGGACTGAAATAGATCTGACAAATGCGTTTGATTTCCATACTGTTACCTCACAATCATGTTGAAATAATTTGCCCCCTGCACTTAGCGGAAGTCTGCGGGCAGGCGCTGTTCGATGCTATACGCTAGGATGCCGATCAGGATACCGCTGATGAGACCGCTGAAAAACAGGACGGCGAAGTAGCTCAGCAGACTGATATTGGACATGATCGCGCAGGCGGTCAAAAGCTGCCCCAGATTGTGCATGACGCCGCCGGCCATGCTGATGCCGACCATGCTGAACAGCTTCGTGCGATACAGCAGGTACATGACGAGGATGCTGAGTATGCCGCCGCCAAAGGAGTAGAGCATGCCGAACACGCCGCTGAAGAGAAGTCCCGCGATCACGATGCGCACACAGTTGATGGTGAATGCATAGCGGAACCCCAAGCGGTAAAGGGCGATGAGAATGACCAGATTCGCAAGACCGAGCTTCACACCGGGAATCGGTACAGGAATCGGCACAAGCATCTCCACATACGAAAAGATCAACGCGAGCGCAGCGAACATCGCGGCAAAGGCGAGCCTGCGTGTGCGGCCGGCGCGAGAACGCCCATAAAGCCCGCCGCAATCATCGGTTTTGCGCGAGCCTTTTTCGCGCAGGGAACGTTCCGCGCGCGTCTTATCCGGAGATGACATCGACCCCACCTCCTTTGTGCTTGTCACCGATGATCTCAACCAAAATCTTGTTTGGCAGGCAGACGATGACATCCTTAGTCTGCGAAATGGCGCCTGTCTGCACGCAGACCTGATTCTTGCAGGAAGAAGAAGTCATTGCAACGGTGCCGTCTTTTATGGTAATATGATTTGTGTGGCCTGCATGGTCGATTTCGACCTCCCGGTTCTCGCTGAGCGGATAGACGCCGTACAGCTTGCCGTCGACGGTGACGCGCACATTTTCTCCGGTGATGCTGCCGGAAAGCGACAGCCACGAAACGGCGATGCCGAAAAGCAGCAGGCACACAAAAAGAAGAATATCAGCTTTTTTAATCATGGAAAACTCCTGCGCGCAGATTGTCGCTTGCCGTTGGCAGTATACCGGGCTGCGAAGGTCAGCGCGCTGTATGTTCAGGCTATATCGGCAAAAGCGGCTTGCGATATCAAAATACGCGGTGCTTCGCAGAGAAACGCGCGGAGAGGGATATGTGCCGTCCGGCTTCTGCCGCATGGAAAGGAATGGTTTATGAAACGCAAAACGACCTGCCGGACGCGGGCGCAGCGGCTGCCAAAGCGGCATTTGCGGCATCTGCTCGGTGTCTTGCTTGTAATTACTCTTATTATAGCACAAACGGGCTGTGCAGCCAACGAAAAAACAAATGACAATCAAGGAATCAGCAAGACGGGCTTCTATTTAGATACGATCTGCACGATTACGATTTTTGGCTTCGAGGACGCGGACGGCAGCTTCGCGGCAGCAGATGAAGCAGAACAGCAGCGACAGCTGTATCAGCTGATTACGGACGCATTCAAGCTGTGCGATGCTTACGAGAAGATTCTCAGCAAGACGATTGAGACCTCCGATATTGCCCGCATCAATGCGGCAGGCGGCAAGGCGGTGACGGTCAGCGATACGGCGATCGAAGTGATTCAAAAAGGTTTGGAATACGGACGCCTGTCGGACGGTGCCTTTGACATCACGATCGGGAAAGCGACGGATCTCTGGAACTTCCACGATGCGGAGGATGCGGCGCTTGCGGCAGAGGACAGCGGAGAGAGTGCGGCAGGCGAAGCAGTCGAGGGAGAGGCGGCAGCAGACGAAGCCGCGCCGGGCGAGATTCCAAACGCGAAGGTATTGGCTGAGGCTATGCGGCATGTGGATTACAGCAAGGTTGAGATCGACGGGAATACAGTGCGGCTTGTGGACCCAAAGATGGAGCTGGATCTGGGCGGCATCGCCAAGGGCTATATCGCCGACCGGGTGACGGCATTTCTGGAAGAGAAAGGCGTGCGGAGTGCGATTGTTGATTTAGGCGGCAACATCGTCGCGCTCGGCGGCAAGGCGCGGTCAATGCTCGATACCGAGGCGGGGGAAACAGACTTCCGCATCGGCATCAAAGACCCGCAGTCCGAGGGCGGTGCGCTGCTCGGCACCTTGCCTGCATCGAATCTGACGGTGGTAACTTCGGGAACGTATGAACGATATTTTATCGCGGACGGCAAGAAGTATCACCATATTTTGGATAGCCAGACGGGCTATCCGACCGATACTGATGTCCTGTCCGCGACCATTATCGCCGCGAAAGGGCGTTCTGTCGATTGTGACGGGCTTTCGACAACTTGCCTGGCGCTGGGTATCGAAAACGCCCTCGCGCTGGTAAACAGCATCGAGGGCGTGGAAGCGATCCTGGTCGATCAGGACGGGAAGGTGCATCAGACCAGCGAGGCGCTCAACTTCGCAAAAGCGTAGCCGCGGCGTGCAGCCCGCAGCACAGCAGGATCGGCTTCCGGTCATACGATCGGCAGCGAAGGTGTAGGGCGAGGCATGCAGCGCACCAACGAATCAAAACTACGATAAAACGCCCGCGTTTGGTTTCGCAGGGGCTTTGCGCAGGAGGTGGTAAGCACCTTGGCACAAAGCCCCGGGAGATTCAACGCGGGCGTTTCCTGTCTATTTTTCTTTGTTATTTTTGAGGATCATTCTGCCGTACTTGGAGGAGTAGGTCCAGTATTTGGAGCTCAGCTTTGGGCAGCTTGCTGCTTTGATGGAAGCAACTTTCTGGGCTTTTGCAGCCCAGCTTTTCTTTGCTACAGAGCCGAAGCCGTAAGCTTTGCCGGACTTCGTGTAGTAGTTGTTGTAAATCTTGTTGCTTGCCTTATCGTCTCCTTCGCTGTAGATACCGATGAGCTGCCCCTTCTTCGCACCGTTAGAGGCTTTTATGGTTCCGGTAGAGTAGTTGTTTGTGATACGGTGGTCAAAGCCGCCTGCGTTTCCTGCAAGACCACCGGCATAACCGCCGCCGCTTAAGGCAACGGAGGCTGTATTGTAGGAATTCCGCATATCCACTGCCGTACCTGCGAGACCACCGGCGACAACGTCCAGTTCATTTTTGGAGGCTTTTGCACTGACTGCGCCCTTGTTCCAGGACTGGCTGACATTGCTCGTGATTGCGCCGAGACCACCGACAACAGCACCGTATTCAGCGACACCGCTGAATGCGACGGCACCTTTATTCCAGGATTTCGTAATTTTAGCGTTCTCTGCGTTTGCCGCAACGCCTCCCATGAGGATGCTGCGTGACACTTCAACGGTGGATTTCATGGTAATCTTTCCGGTGTTCGTGCAGGATGTAATCTGTTTGCTTGATGTTCCGACAACACCTGCGGCAGAAAGGCTTACGGCGCCCTCCGCGCTGCCGCTGGTCGTTACAGAAACAGCGCCTGTGTTCTTGCAGGAGATCACTTTGCCTGCGGCATTGGTCACGCCTGCCGCGCGGTAGCTTCTGCCTCCATCGATCGGACCGCTGATGCTGATCGCGCCGGAGTTGGTGCAATTTTTGACGGTCGTATTGGCGCTCGCCGTACCGGCGACACCTGCTGCGGCAGCACCTGCGGCACCTGTGACGGTGATATCCGCCTTGTTCGTGCAGTTTGTGATGCTGCCGTCATTCAAGCTGCCGACGATAGCGCCTAAGGTGTTGATAATGCCGCTTGCACTGAGCTTGCCGGAGACTGTGATGTTTTCAAATGTGGTTCCCTGACCGTATGCAGCCAGCGCAGCGAAGTTTCCGCCGGACTTGACGGAAATATGGACGTCCGTCATGTTCAGGTCCTTGAAGCTTGCGTTTTTGGTGCGGCAGAACAGTGCCGCGTGCATCAGATCATCGCTTGCCGCAGTATAACTGTAGCCCTTGATGGTATGCCCGTTGCCGTCCAGTATGCCGGTGAACGGTGTGCGGGAATCGGTGAAAAGCGACAGGTTGGCAGGGACTTCGATATCGTTTGCCAGATAGTAGCTGCCGCTCGGGTTGTTTTCCATGGCCTTGAGGTCGTCGGCTGTCTTGATGGCAGTGCCGTCCGCCGCATAGGCGGGCATTGCCGCAACGCTCATCGTCAGCACGACTGTGAGCATTAGGAAAATCGCGAAAAGGCGGTGTTTTTTCGTTTGCATGGTGTTTCCTTTCATTACATTTCATTTTTGGCTCGCTGCCAGAGAGAAGGCGCAGACCATGATCGCTTAGCCTGCGCCTGTATGATTACGTTATTTTTCCTTGTTGTTCTTTAAGATCATTCTGCCGTATTTGGAGGAGTAGGTCCAGTATTTGGAGCTCAGCTTCGGGCAGTTTGCCGCTTTGACGGAAGAAACTTTGCTGGCCTTGGCAACCCATTTATGCCATGTAACGAATCCCCAGCCGTAAGCCTTTCCTGAGCCGGTGTAGTAGTTATCGTAGATGTTGCGTTTTTTCGCCATCTCTGCGCCCTCATACCCGCCGATAACCTGGCCTTTGAACGTGCCCTTTGTGGAGGCTTTGACCTTGCCGGTATTGTAATTGTTTACAACCTTATTATCCCAAGGATCTGCATAGCCGGAAATACCACCGACAAAAGCAGCGCCTGTTACCGTTACACTGCCTGTGTTGTAGCAGTTGCGCATATCTACGACTGCGCCGCTGACACCGCCGATTTTATTGTCCTCTGCTTTCTTCGCGCTGGACATTTTCACAGTGACAGCGCCTTTGTTGTAGGACTGGCTGACTTTCGGGAGATATGCACCGAGCCCGCCGACATAAATACCCCGGTAGGATTTGCCGCTGAAGCTGACTGCGCCCTTGTTGTAGCATTTACTTGCCGATTTGGTTACCGAGCCAAAGACACCACCTACCCGGTGCGGGTCTACGGCTTCGACGGTCGCGCTCATGCTGACCTTACCGGTATTGCTGCAGGAAACTGCGGTATCGACTTCAACTGCAACCCCTGCAGCAATACACGCGTCGTTCATGCTTCCGTTTCCGATCGCCGATACGCTGATCGCGCCGGAGTTTTTACAGGAGGTTGCCTTTCCGACATTGAGAACAACACCTGCTGCGCTGATCGACGCTGCCTCGATGCTGCCGCTGATGCTGATTTTACCGCTGTTGGAGCAGTTTTTCATGGAACCTGCCGAGCCGATGAAGCCGGCAACTCCCGCTGCGCTGCTTCCTTCGTCAGCGTTGGTAATTGTAATGTCCGCGCTATTTTTGCAGTTTGTCAGTGTGCCACCTTCATAGCTGTAGGCAACGATGCCTGCGGCTGTGCTCAAAGATTTGCCGACAATTTTGCCGGAAACACTGATATCGGTGAATTTACAGTTCTCGGAAGCTGCAACCAGCGCAGCTACGGTGCCTGCTTGATTGAGACTGATGTTGACCTCCGTCATCTTCAGGTTTTTGAAGGTCGCGTTTTTCGCGTAGCCAAACAATGCGGCCTGCTCAGTCCAGTCTGCGCTTGCGGTGTAGGTATAGCCTTTGATCGTGTGACCGTTGCCGTCCAAGGTGCCGGTGAACGGCGCATCATAGCTTGTGAACAGGATCAGATTGGCAGGGACTTCGATGTCGTTGGCCAGATAATAGCTGCCGCTCGGGTTGCTTGTCATCGCCTTGAGATCGTCCGCCGTTGAGATCGCAGTGCCGCTTGCTGCATAGGCAGGCACAGCTGCGAAGCTCATGCTCAGTACGACGGTGAGCATCAAAAGGATAGATAGGAATTTGCGATTCTTTTTCATTTGTATGCCTTCTTTCGTTTTTATTTGCGTTTGCGTTTGCGCGCGCAGCGATGCGGCTTTGATCGGTGATCGGCATCGATGATAATCTGCGCGGGCTGCGCTGCAAGTGGCTATTTCAGCCCCTTGACCTCCAGCAGCATATGCGAGGTTGCGAGCTGCTCCGGTGTCGGGTCGAAATAGATATAGTTGGTCAGACCGGTGTAGGTCCAGGTGTTGGAGGTTCTGTTCCACTTATTGCTGTTGCCCGGGGTGGCATCGACGGTGATCCAGCGACCGTCTACATAGCACTCGTTCCACCAGTGATCGAGCTTGGTGATGTTGGTCTCCGTCGACCAGTTGTTGTATTCTGTGCCGCTGAGACTGATATGGTGTCCGTTGACGATCCTCGTCGGGATGCCCTGTGCTCTTGCCAGTGCGCAGACTGCTGCCGCGTAGCCGACACAGGTCGTTGCAACCTTGCCGTCCTCACTGTTGGCACTGTCTTTCTTGTTTCTCATATTGTAGAGGTTGCGGTAAGGGTCGATGTACTGTCTGGTTCCGGTGGCGAATGCGATATCGTCGTAGTAGAAGTTTTCTGCGACGTATTCATAAATCTTCAGCAGCTTTTCGTAATCTGTGGTTGCGCCTGCAACAATCTGATCGGAAACCGTCTTGAAGTAGTTCACCTTCTTCTTCGTGACCGAAGCGACTTTTTTGCTTACCGGGTCGCGGAAGCAAATCGTCTTGACATCGCTGAGGTTGGTCTTTTTGAATGCGGAAGCCTTTTTCTTCTTATTGGCGTTCTTATCGATACGCGCGTTTTCCTTGATGATCTTGTCATACTGCAGGATCGTGAATTGACCGTTCGTGACGCGGAACGCGCAATTCTTGTAGATGACCGGACCGGTCTTGCTGCCGACGGTTTTGGTGATGAGCAGCACATAATCACCGTCTAAGCTTCCGCTTCTGATCGTGCTGGAAAGATCATAGCTGAATGTGCAGTAGTCACCCATATCGGTAGCATAGGTGCGTCCAGCCCAATCGCTTGAGTTGCGGCCTTTTTGACGGACGGAAATGTTGTATTCCGGGGATTTGACCGGAGTTTCCGCTTCGATATGCAGGGTACTGCCGTTTGCGGTGACCTTTACAAAATTGTGTTCGAGGTTTTCGCTGGAAACCAGAGTCTGCACCTCGGTCGGCGAGCCTGCGCTCTTGAGCGCGGCGGATGCCGGTGCAGGGATCATGGTCAAAACCAGAGCGAAAACCAAAAGTAATGTCAGTTTCTTTTTCATTTGTAGCCTCCTTTGTATTCGTTGTGCGTACAGGGGAACGATTTTTGCTGATTCGTTGTTCCTATTATGATTGTATTTCCTTTTTCGGTAAAAGTCCAGCTTCAATTTCCCTTGACATGAATTGTAGCATTCGATATAGTATAAGTATACCTTAGACACCGATGTTCAAGTCAAGTATTATTGCAAAAAAAGCATAAATTTTTTTCGAAATCGGTCGAACCAGACCGGGAAAGTGAGCGCTTATGATAGAAAAAGACAACAAAAAGCTTTTTCGAATGAATGAGGTGATCAAAGCGGTCGGCATCACGCGCCGCATCCTGATCAACTATGAGGAGCATGGATTGGTAGCGCCTGCGACTGCCCGCAACGAACATGGCTTTCGTTACTATACGGCAGACAATGTCGTGCATATTCGTCTGATCCGGACCTTACAGAATCTGGGGCTTTCACTGGAGGAAATTAGAGAATATTTCGATGATTCGGGAGAACTTGATACGCAGATTGACAGATTGACCCAACTGCGTAACCGAATCGACCGGTACATTGCGCACCTGCGCCTGCGTCAGGCAAATCTGGCGGAGCAGGAGGTGCTGCAGGTGTCGCTTCCCGAATTTCGCGCGTTTTGCAGACCCTTTCATGAGAAAACCCTTGCACAAAAGACCGCAGAGCTGCGGGATTGCTATGTCGAAGCGATTACGAACTACGCGTTGGATATCGAAAACAAAATGTGCATCCAAATGCCGATTGACGAGCCGGACAGCGGGATGTATGTCATTCCGGTCACAGCGGAGAGTGAGGGCTGCGAAATCAAACAGTTTCCGGCGATTGCATCTGCGCTTTGTATCTACTACCGCGGTGCATATGAAAATTTTCCGAAGGTGCATGCGCAATTACTCGCCTATGCAAAGCAGCATCGGATGACACCGCATGGTTTCTTCCGCAACATCTATATGGAGGGTCCGCCGACCCATGGCGCGAATAAGGACGCTTACCTGACCCAGATCGCGCTACCGATCAAATTTGTGACCGTCGAGCCGTAATTGGTGATGTCACAAAAGCCCCGGCGTTTGCTGTGCGCGGGGCTTTTTGCGTGGATGGATTTGCAATCGATTACTTTACTTCGTCTAATCTGTAGGTGAAGTATTTCCTGGCAGGGGTCTTGTATAGTGCGGCGGCAAGGATGCTGGCGATGACCACGCCGGCTGCGAACTGACCGCAGTTTGCAGGCATGCTCAAAATACCTGTCATGATGTTGCCTGCAAGGACTGCATCGGCAACGCCGTAGCCGAGCACCATCACAAGCCCTGCGATGATCATACCGATGATTTCGATCAGCGGCACGCCTGCGATCTTGAGCGATGTCTTATCACGATGGACCATGGCATCGATGAATAAGCCCATGACGATCGCCATCAGACCCTTGATCACAAAGGTCCATGGTGCGAAAGCGACATAGCCGCCGAGCAGGTCTGCAAGGGCAGAACCGAAAGCTGCGGCAGCTGCACCGTATTTTTTGCCGACGATGAGGACGCTTAAAAAAATCATCGCGTCACCCAGGTGTACATAGCCCTGGAACGGAGTCGGGATCTTGAAGGTATAGGTCGTTACTAAGACAAGACACATCATCATAGCTGTCATAACGATAGTATTTGTTTTGTCGGAAGTTCTCATCCTTGTCACCTCGATTACGATTTGTATTTTTGTGATACTACACGCACGGCTTCATACTGCGTGATGCTTTTCGGCAAATTTCAATCCGTCCGATAACTAGAGAAAAATCACGATTCGGAAAAGTGCTGCGCAGTGCCTTTCGACAAATTCCACTGGAAGAAAAGGCGAGTCACGCGTATGGATTGCAAGTGGAGTATCTTGATGTCATATTGTTATTATACCGCAGATGTGTTATGATTAAAATATTCAACCGGAATTATTTTTATAGACACAGATTGGAAAAGAGACGAAAATGAAGCCGATATATTTGCAGGAAGATAACACATCGAGAAGATTTTTATACCTACAGCTGTATGATACCATCAAAGCACGCATTTTGCAGGGGGAGATAGTCTGCGGTGAAAAGCTGCCGTCGCTGCGCAGTGCGGCGGCAGATCTGGGCATCAGTATCACGACTGCGGAGCTGGCGTATAATCAGCTGCTTGTCGAGGGCTATATCGTCAGCAAGCCCAAAGCGGGCTACTTTGTGGCACAGATCGCGCCGCTTGCGATGTCCGCGGCAGGCGGAGATGCGCGGAACATGCCGGGCAGACCGGTGCCGGACGGCATGGGCACACAGGGAGATAAGCACGCCATCCATGTGGAGGCAGGAAGCGCAGTCATGCGGAGCCAAGGGAAAGCTGAAGCCGGGCAGACCGATAGCGCCGAGGTACGCAGCAATCGACGCGGTGTGCGGACCGCGCCGGATGGGACGGCGGCAGGGGCATCGACAGCGGGACCCGGCGGCATGAAAGCCGAATCTGCCGCAGCCTATGATATCCGCGATTTTACCGCCAAGTCTTCCCCGTACCGCACCGATCCGAGCTGCTTTGATTTTGTCAAATGGAAAAAGTGCGCGGCGCGCGTCTTTAACGAGTATTCAGAGCTGCTGCTGTATGAGAGCGACCCGCAGGGCGAGGCGGCGCTGCGCTTTGAAATATCCAAATATCTGTATCACTCGCGCGGCGTGACGACGAGCCCGGAGCGCATTGTCATCGGTGCCGGTACGCAGCAAATCACCGGGCATCTCTGCAGGATTCTGCGCAAGATGGATATCCGTCTGGTCGCACTGGAGGCGCCGGGTTATCTGCCGGTACAAAGCATGTTTCGAGATGGGGGATTTACGATTTCGCACATTCCGGTCGCCAAAGACGGCATCGAAATCGACAAGCTGCCGACCAATATTCCGTCAGCGGTTTACGTCAGTCCGTCGAATCAGTTCCCGACGGGTGCGGTGATGCCGGTCGGCAGACGGTACGAGCTGATCGACTGGGCGGTTAGAAATCAAAGCCTGATCATCGAGGACGACTATGACAGCGAGCTGCGCTATTTCGGCAAACCGGTCCCGGCGCTGCAGGGGCTGGATCGTCACGAGTGCGTCGTTTACCTCGGCACCTTCTCGTCCACCCTGTTTCCGGCGATCAAGATTTCCTACATGGTGCTGCCCGAAAAAATGGCGCAGATCTTCCGGGAGATTAAAAACGAATACACGCAGACCTGCTCGAAGGCAGAGCAGCTGACGCTGGCATTTTTCATGGAGGACGGATATTATTATACCGGAATCCGCAAGCTGCGCAGCCTGTACGCGCAGAAGCTGAACGCGGTGCTGCAGGCTTTCACCGCGTATGGAGGCGGGATCGCGGCACCGCTCAACACCCATTCCGGCATCAATCTGACCGTCAAAGTCCGCTCCAAAAAGAAAGCCGACAGACTCTGCGCGGAGGCAAAATCCATCGGCTTACAGATGATTCCGCTGTCGGAGATCACCGACCAGGAAACCAGCGCCTTGAGCTTCTATTACAGCCAACTGCCGCTCGGTGAGATCGATGGGCTGGTGGAAGAACTGATCCGGCGCTGGCAGGCGTGAGCAAGGCTGAGGTCAGCACAAAGACCGGACGCGGGCAGGATGCGGGCACTGATCGCGCGACTGAACACGCGCGGCTGCGCGCCCTGCGCCTACAGCTTACACCAGCTCGTATTTCACCAAAAATCTGGCGGCATGTATCTGCTCGGGCAGCAGGCGCAGGGCGGCGCGGCTGAGAAAGAGGCTGCTCGCACCTTTTTCCTTGAGGCTGTAGGCGATCAGGAAGACCGGAATATGCTGACCGGTGACGGCCTTGAAGTCCGCAAGCAATTCCTTGGGATTCGGCAGTCCGGATAGTCCCGAAAAACTTCTGTAACGGTCGAGCGCTTCTTTCGCCTCTGCTTGTGCAGCAAGTACGGACGATGAGATCTTTTCGAGGAAAATCTCTCGTGTATAGAGAACGAGTGGGTCGAGACCGAAGACGCGGGCGCAGGCGTCGGCAGCTTTGAGTGTCGCTTTGTCGAACGTGCCTTTGGCAAAAGCAAAGGAATCGCCGTCGAGCAGTCCGAGGGCTTTCATGGTGTCCAGATATCCAAGACGCATGATGCGCTTCGCGTTGGCGCGGTCAAAGATCAGAATGTTGCCGAGGTCCCATTTCGGCTCGATGTAGACCAGATTCGGCGCTTTTTTGATGCTGTCATATTTGACGAGTCCCATGCCCTTGAGGTTGACCGCGATGACATGCGTCGCGCCTTTTTGCATTGCCATATTGACCGGGATTTCATCGGCATAGCCGCCGTCGATATAGTCCACGCCGTCGATTTCATAGCTGTGGATGGCAGGAAAGGCCGAGGCGCTGGCAACGATGTAGTCGGTCAGGCGTCCGGCGGGGATATCCTCTTTGAACAGGTAATGCGCTTCAAAAGCAGGCAGGGAAACGACCGGGATGCCGTAGTCCATCGCGGCGCTGCGAATCTTCTCTTCATCAATATAGGTGTCGAGCAGCTCTTTGAGGCGGGAAGTGCCTGCGCCATGGTGGAAGACGATCTCGCGCGCGTATTCGATAGGCTGGCTGCCTTCCGGCACATCAAAGACCATGTGCGTTTCGATTTCCCGCCATAGCTGCGCGGTCAAATCGACGTCACCCTGTACGACCATCGCGGCGTTGATGGCGCCGACCGAGGTGCCGGTTACGATATCAATTTCAATCCCAAGCTCCGTCAGCGCCTGCCAGACGCCGGCCTCGTATGCGCCGCGGGAGCCGCCGCCGCCCAGCACAAGCGCGGTTTTCTTTTTTTTGCTTTTCATAGATGCAGAAACTCCTTTTGTTTTAGGCTGTGAGATTTCGCAAAGCTTGCAAACTTCACGAATTTTACAAAAACTTTTGACTACCAAAATTTTAGCATAAATGGTATACTGTTAGCAAGAAAAAGACAAGAAAATCGGAGGGTAAGATGGACGCGAGATTAAAAGAAATCATCGACGAGAGTCAAAATATCGTGTTTTTTGGCGGTGCGGGCGTTTCGACCGAGAGCAATATTCCGGATTTTCGCTCGGAACAGGGGCTGTACCATGCCAAACAGGCGTACGGCTATGCGCCGGAGGAGATCCTTTCGCATACATTTTTTGTGCAGCATACGGAAACGTTTTTTGATTATTATAAAAACAATCTGATTTACCCGGACGCGCAGCCGAATCAGGCGCATCTGGCACTGGCATATCTGGAACAGCAGGGCAAGCTTAAGGCGATCGTCACGCAGAACATCGACGGTCTGCACCAAAAGGCAGGCAGCAGAAAGGTCTACGAGCTGCATGGATCGGTTCTGCGAAACTACTGCATGGACTGCGGTGCGGCGTACGATCTCGACGATACGCTGGATCCGGCGCATTGCCGCGGCAGTATCCCGATTTGCCCGCAGTGCGGCGGCATCATCAAGCCGGATGTGGTGCTGTATGAGGAGGCGCTGGATGAGGACTGTATGCTGGGCGCGATCCGGGCGATCGAGGCGGCGGACACGCTGATCATCGGCGGTACTTCGCTGGCGGTGTATCCGGCAGCGGGTTTGATTCGCTATTTTAGGGGTAAACATTTAGTATTGATCAATAAGCAGCCGACCCCATATGACGGCAAGGCGGATCTTGTGATCCATGATACAATCGGAAAGGTAATGGAAATAGAGGCATGAATATTTTAGTGGCAAATGATGACGGCATTCAAGCAGAAGGAATCGCCAGGCTGACGGAAGCGCTCAGTCTGGCGGGACACGACGTATATGTGATCGCGCCGAACGGACAGCGCAGCGCTTACAGCCATGCGATCAGCATCAACAAGGATGTGGTGTTCAGCAAGGTGGAGGCATATCCTTTTGCAAAGGAGGCGTATATGGTGGATGGCACGCCGGCAGACTGTGTCAAGCTCGGCACCTTGTTTTTGAAGAAGCGCGGCATTCATACGGATGCGGTCTATACAGGCATCAACCATGGCGCCAACCTAGGCACCGATACGATGTATTCCGGTACGGTATCCTCGGCGGCGGAGGGCGCGTTTTTGGGACTCCCGGCGGTTGCGGTTTCGGTCACCTCGCACACGCCGAAGCATTTTGAGGCTGCGTGTAAGGCGGCGGTAGCGCTTTTGCCTTATGCCTGCGCGCATATCGCACCCGGGTCGGTCATCAACATCAACGCGCCGGATCTTGCAGAATGTGAAATCAAGGGTATGCGGGCGGCACAATTGGGGAATGCCAAGTATGACGAGTGGTATTACGAGGCGATGGATAGCGGCGAAACGGTAACCTATCGCTACGCGGGGACCATGGTCGAGGACGAGACTTGGACTGATGAAATGGACACCAAACTGGCGCGCGAGGGTTACATCACAGTCTCGGCCATCAAATATGATCTGAACGATTACGAGGGATATGAAACATTAAAGCAATGGGAGGCAATCAAATGAGTTTATTACAACAGATACACACCTGGAAGATAGAAAAAGAAGACGCGATCTGCGTGTTGATCGATATGCAGACAAAATTACTGCCGGCGATGTCCGACCCAAAAACCGTTGAAGAAAACGTCATTCGACTGGTGCAGGGCATGAAAGCGCTGGGAATTCCGACGGTGGTAACACAGCAGTACACCAAGGGCCTCGGTCCGACGGTTCCGGCTGTGGCAGAGGCGCTTGGCGCATTTGAACCGATCGATAAGACCTCGTTCAGCTGCATAGGCGAGCCGGTATTCGCAGAAACGCTGGAGAACAGCACGAAAGGTACGGTCATTCTTGCCGGTATCGAGGCGCACATCTGCGTAGAACAGACGGCGCTGGATCTGATCCGCGAGGGCTACCGCGTGGCGCTGGTTACGGACTGTATCGATTCCCGCAATCCGCAGAACAAAGAACGGACAATCCTCAGACTCTCGCAGGAGGGCGTGGCCATCACGACTTATGAAAGCGTGCTGTACGAGCTCTTAGGCAGTGCGAAAGCACCGGAGTTCAAGGCAATTTCAGCGATTGTAAAGTAGGCTTCGCGTTACCGGAAACGCGTGGTCGGACGGCGCGCGGAGGGCAGCTTGCAGTGCGCACGAGAGTAGCAGGGACGAAACCGCGCGGCGGACGACGCGCGGCGCGGTCGGACGGAGAATAGAAGACATTGTGTGCCGCGTGTTCATCCCCCGCGGAGCATGCGCAGTTTGAGGCGTGTGCGGCACGGACACGGAAAGGAAGAAAACAGAAACAAAAAACGATATTTATGATATTTGAAAACACTTTTGATAATTTGAACAAAGAGCAGATCGACCTGCTCAACACCTATTTTGACGGCTATGACTATCAATCGTCGAGTCACACCTATATCGCCAATTACATCTGGCGCAACACGCATCAGATCAGCTGGCAGATCATCGGGGATTACCTCTGCATCGGGGCGCTGGGCAATCTCGATCCGGAAGAGGACAAGCAATATTTCATGTCCTTCCCACTGACCAATACCGGCAGCTATGAGATACCCAAGCTGCGGGAAACGCTGCTTACGGCGAAGGAGATTTTCGCGGGGAACGGACAGAAGCTGGAGCTGAGTCTGGTGCCGGAATCGCTGGTGCCGCTGCTTGTGGAATGTTTCCCGGAGGAGGGGGCGTTGTTCATCGAGCATGACCGCGACGATGACGACTACATCTACCGCAAGGAGGACCTGGTGAGTCTGGCGGGACGCAAGCTGCATACGAAGAAGAACCATCTCAACCAGTTTATGAAAAATTACGAGTTCACCTATGAAGAGGTGACGCCGGAGAACGTACCGGAGGTCATGGCCTATATCGAGAGCAAGAACGCGTACAAGTTGGGCGAGACGCCGGAGGACTGGAAGGAGATTCTGGAACTGGAGACGGAGGCGATTCGCGAGCTACTCAAGTTCGTCGGCAAGGGCTTGCTGTCCGGCATCATTCGCATCCATGGCAAGATCGAGGCGGTGACGCTCGGGGAGTTTGCCAGAACGAACAGCAAGGAGACAGTGCTGGTGCATGTGGAAAAAGCGGATGATCGCATCCGCGGTCTGTATCAGGCAATCAACCATGAGTTCTGTCTGCGCCTGCCGGAGGAAACGGTGTATGTCAACCGCGAGGAGGATATGGGACTGGCGAATCTCAGGCTGACGAAGATGTCCTACAAGCCATGGAAGCTGGCACAGAAGTATACGGCTATTGTTAAATAAACTACTTTTCGCGAGGGGCTTGTTTTTTAAGCGGAAGTTCGGTAAGATATAGCTGAGGAGATGTATAGTAAAAAATACAAGAGATTTCGTTAAAAAAATAACGAAACTGCTTGCATTTTATGTTATTGTGTGATTAAATATCTGTAAGAGCAAAACACAAGTATTTTTTATCGTAAGGAGGATACATAAAAATGAGAGAAGTTGTAATCGTGAGTGCAGCAAGAACACCAATCGGCAGTTTCGGCGGTTCCTTGAAGGACGTGCCTACCAGAAAGTTAGGCGCGATCGCCATCAAAGGAGCCGTTGAAAGAGCAGGCATCAAGCCGGAAATGGTCGATGAGGTTATCATGGGCGCGGTTCTGCAGGGCGGCCTTGGTCAGAACGTTGCAAGACAGATGACACTGGATGCGGGTCTGCCGATCGAAGTACCGGCTATGACCATCAACAAGGTTTGCGGTTCCGGTCTGAGAGCTGTAGAGCTGGCTGCACAGATCATCAAAGCAGGCGATGCTGATATCGTCGTTGCAGGCGGTGCAGAGAACATGTCCGCAACTGCTTACGCGATGCCGGCAGCAAGATGGGGCGCAAGAATGAACAACACTCAGATGGTTGATATGATGGTAAACGATGGTCTTTGGGACGCGTTCAACGGTTACCACATGGGTATCACCGCTGAGAACGTTGCGGAACAGTGGGGCATCACCAGAGAACAGCTTGACGAGTTCTCTGTCATCTCCCAGAACAGAGCGGAAGCTGCGATCAAAGCAGGCAAGTTCAAAGATGAGATCGTTCCGGTAGAGATCCCGCAGAGAAAAGGTGACCCGATCATCTTCGATACAGACGAATTCCCGAAATTCGGCACAACCATCGAAAAGGTTGCGAAGTTAAAAGGCGCGTTCAAGAAGGATGGTATCGTAACCGCAGCAAACGCTTCCGGTATCAACGATGCAGGTGCTGCAGTTGTCGTTATGAGCAAGGAAAAAGCGGATGAATTAGGCATCAAGCCGCTTTGCACCATCAAGTCCTATGCTTCCGCAGGTGTTGATCCGTCCATCATGGGCGTTGGTCCGATCCCGGCTTCCAAGAAGGCTCTGGACAAAGCAGGTCTGAAGATTGAGGACATCGACCTGGTAGAAGCAAACGAAGCTTTCGCTGCACAGTCTCTGGCAGTCAGAAAGGACCTCAACTTAGATCCGGAAAAGACGAATGTCAACGGCGGTGCAATCGCAATCGGACACCCGATCGGCGCTTCCGGCTGCAGAATCCTCATCACGCTGATCCACGAAATGATCAAACAGGATTCCAAGTACGGTCTTGCAACGCTTTGCATCGGCGGCGGTATGGGAACTGCGTTAATCGTTGAAAGATAAGCAGCGCACAGCAGAACAATAAAAATAAATAAAAGAGACCGAAAGGCAGGGACCCGCAGGAACTTGTTTTTCGGTTTTTTTCTTTCTTAACAAAGACTTTATTCCCGCTGTGCTATACTTGGGACAAAAGTACGCATAACGAAAGCTGAGATTATGCAGGAGGCATCGCTTGCGCGATCATGCCTGTGTAATAAAAAAGAAAGGATGATGGAATTGGTAGATAAAAAAAGGACAGCCATACAGGTGCTGCTTCTGCTTGTCGGTCTTGCTATGCTATACTTCGGTGTGCAGCGCGGCGAGACAGAAGCTGTGCTGAACAAGGCGATTCGTCTATGTCTGGAGTGTGTCGGCATTGGGTAAGAAATTTTTGCGTGTGCAGGATCTGCTGATCCGTTTTCGAGGCTGGGTGCAGGCAGGTGCGACCCTGCTGAGCAATTTGCATCTGCCGAATTTTTTGAAGGGCAGCCTATATCAGGGTGCGGGCAAAGCCGTCTGTGTTCCGGGGCTCAACTGCTATTCCTGTCCGGCGGCATCCGGGTCCTGCCCGATCGGTGCGCTGCAGGCCGCGGTGGGCTCACCGCAGTACCGCTTTTCCTATTATATTGTCGGCTTTCTGCTGCTGTTGGGTATGCTGCTGGGCAGAGCAATCTGCGGATTTCTATGTCCCTTTGGTTGGCTGCAGGAGCTGCTGCACAAAATTCCAACGAAGAAGTTTTCCTCGCGGAAGCTCAAACCGCTGCGTTATCTCAAATATGGGATTCTGGTCGTGATGGTATGCATGCTTCCGGTACTGGCTGCGAATGATGTGGGAATCGGAGATCCCTTCTTTTGCAAATATCTCTGTCCACAGGGGGTTTTGGAGGGTGCGATCCCGCTTTCCCTTGTCAATCCGAGCATTCGCGCGGCACTGGGCAAGCTGTTTTCCTGGAAATTGAGCATTTTGCTGACGATCATCGTGCTGAGCGTGCTGTTTTTCAGACCGTTCTGTAAGTGGCTGTGTCCGTTGGGTGCGTTCTATGCCTTGCTGAATCGCATGTCCCTGTTTCGGATGCAGGTGGATCGGGACAAATGCGTTTCCTGCGGCAAATGCGCCAAAGCCTGCAAGATGGATGTGGATGTGACGAAAACGCCGAATCATACGGAGTGTATCCGCTGCGGGATGTGCGCCCGCGCTTGCCCGACCTGTGCGGTGCATTTTCGCTACGGATTTTGGACGCGAGAGGAAAGAAACGATGCGGCCGACGCATCGGCAAAGTAAAAAAGAAAAAGAAAAATAAAGAATAAGGAGAAAAGAAATGAAACAAACAAAAATTTTTGTACTGCTGCTGACGCTGTTACTGGTATTTGCACTGGCGGCTTGCGGCGCGAAAAACGGTGAGGAAGCAGGCGGCATGGGAGGCGAGCCGAAAAACGCAGAAGAGGCTGCGGCAAGGCTCAGTGAACTCATGGCAGAGGAAAACGAGATTCTGGGAAACAACACAGAGCTTTGGGAAAAAGTCTTCAAGGAAGCCGACAAGGGCATGGCGATGATCGAGGACGGAAAGAACTACGGAGAATTCCTGCTGGATACCATAGAGACTGCAAAGGAGCAGTTTACGGATGAGGAATACAAGCTCATCAAGGCAGAGGCACAGAAGATTGCCGATCTGGAAAAGGAAATGACGATGCTGGAGGAGAAGTATCCGGAGATTGGGGAACAGCCTTCCGACGGCAGCTCACAGACCCCGGCGAATGGTTCCGCGCAGAAGTTCCCTGCGTTTGAGGGCAAGGATCTGGATGGAAATGATGTGAAGAGTGACACGTTGTTTTCGGAGCATGCGGTAACGCTTGTGAATTTCTGGTTTACGACCTGCGGCCCATGTGTGGAGGAGCTGGGTGCATTGGATGCGCTCAACAAGGAGCTGCAGGAGAAGGACGGTGCGCTCGTCGGCGTGAACACGTTCACGCTGGACGGGAACGAAAAAGCGATTGCCGAGGCGAAAGAAGTGCTGAAAAAGAAGGGCGCGTCCTACCAGAACGTCTATTTTGACTCTGAGAGTGATGCCGGAACCTTTGCGACAGGTGTGTATGCCTATCCGACCACTTATGTGGTAGATCGCGAGGGGAATCTTGTGGGGGACCCGATCGTGGGCGCCATCACAGAGCCGAAACAGAAAGAAGCGCTGCAGAAGCTGATTGATCAGGCCATTGCCGACGATCAAGGCTGAGCGAAACACAGAAACGGGCAGGCTGCCTGCCCGTTCTAAAGCTGTGAGAAAACAGATATGAAGATGATGCAAATGTGAAAGGAGACAAGGAATATGGCTCATCAGAATCAGACATCTAAAAAACGCGGGTGGCAGAGGCGTGTATCAGCACTTCTGGCATTTGTGATCGTAGCCACAACAATGCTTGCCCGGCCGCTTCCTGCGTTGGCAGCGACCAATGACGGTCAGCCATGGGTGGATTATTCCATTCAGGACAATGTGAAGGACGCAGCAGCCGGAGCAATCACGGATGATTTCTACTGGGCAGTGAACCGTGAATGGCTGAATCATGCCACGATCAAACCGGGCGATTCATCTACCAATGAGTTTTCTGCTGTGTCAGAAGGGGTGGATGAGCGCGTACAAAAGCTGTTGACGGATGCATCGCTCAAAGGGCATGATGCGGAACTGATTCAGACATTGTATCAGGATTTTATGGACTGGGATACGAGAAACAAGGCAGGCATGAAGCCGTTACGGGCGACGGTCAAGGCGATTAGCCGGATTTCATCAATGGAGGAGCTATCAGATTTTATATGCAGATCGAAAGAAACACCGGCATTGATCAGTATCGGAAACACAGTTTCTGTCAAAGATGCTGACCGCTATGTGACCGGACTCGACGATGAAGGTTTTTTGCTGGAAGATGCGGCTGAATACACGAATCGGACAGAACTGGGCGATCTGTATTATAAGGCAATGAAAAAGAGGGCTGTGACATTATTGAAGCGGCTCGGTTATTCTGCAAAAGAAGCGCGGCAAATGTTTGACCGTGTCATCGCATTTGAGGGAAAACTCGCAAAAGCAGCTTATACATCAGCGGATATGATGGATCCGGCATATGCGCAGCGCAGCTGCAATGAAATGAACTATGGACAGGTCATCAAGCTGACGAAAAACTTCCCGATGAAGGCTTATATCAAAGGGATGGGTTATGGGAAATCCAAAAAATTTAATATCTCTAACCCTGCATATATAAAAAAAGTAGACAGCCTGTATACGAAGAAAAACCTCAACAGCATCAAGGAATACATGCTGGTCGGTTATATTCTGGAAAATATAGAGTTTCTGGATAAAAAGGCATTCGATGTGGCTATAGAGACTGACAATATGATCACTGGTGCGACCGGAAGAAAAGCATACCAAGAATACGGCTATCAGACAGTGGCATATGCATTGCCGGATGCGCTGCAGCGCCTATATCTGGAACAGAACAATGCAGTTGAAAAGCAGAAAAAGATCATAGATCTCTGTGAGAAAATAGCAAGGGAATACCGCCGGATGCTCGAGGAGAATACATGGCTGTCAAAAGCGACGAAGGCAAAGGCAATCGAAAAGCTGGATGCGATGAAGCTGAATGCGGTGATTCCGGAACAACTGAAGGACTATGCAGGTCTGGAATTAAAAGGGAAATCACTCTTTGAGGATTATAAGCGGATTATCAGATACTACAATGAATGTGATATCGCACTGATTAATCAAAAAGTGAATAAAGATGCATGGTATACAAGCACATTGGAAACCAATGCATTTTATGATGCCGGGAACAATTCGATCAACATCCTGCTCGGCATATTGGGTGGTGAGTTCTATCGGGATGATATGTCAGAGGAAGAATTGTATTCGGGCATCGGAATGGTCATCGGACATGAGATCTCGCATGCATTTGATCCGACCGGCTCACAGTTTGACGCAAAGGGCAACTATGCCAACTGGTGGACAGATGAAGACCGCGCAGCGTTTGATGCACGTGCCCGGAAGCTGATTGATTATTTTAATCGTATCACTGCATTTGACGGCAAGAAAGTATCCGGCAAGAATGTTCAGGGCGAGGCGATCGCTGACCTGACATCCCTGCAGTGTATGCTGCGGCTCGCAAAGGAAAAAAAGGATTTTGATTATGATCAGTTTTTCCGCCACTATGCATCCATCTGGAGAAGTTATACGACGGCGCAGTATGAGAATTACCGTCTGAAGCAGGATGAGCACCCGTTAGCGTATCTGCGCGTAAATGCGATGGTGCAGCAGTTCGAGAAATTCTATCAGACCTACAACGTCAAATCTGATGCTCAGATGTATCTGGAACCTGAGAAGCGGCTGTCGATCTGGTAAAAAATGAAGAGAAAAAGAAGGGCTGCAGAAGCTGATCGATCAGGCCATTGCC
>ERZ1106973.1235-NODE-1235-length-24541-cov-4.357837_pt1 | contig 24541 bp, 20 predicted proteins | sample MGYA00403686_ERZ1106973 | MGnify/ENA primary metagenome ERZ1106973 (study PRJEB35170, sample SAMEA104062408) | human gut metagenome | biome: human gut; feature: human-associated habitat; material: faeces | place: Denmark | collected 2012-11-06 ...
TCGGCACGCCGGTTACCTTGCTGATGTACGGCACGGTACGGGACGAACGCGGGTTGACCTCGATGATATAGATCGTATCCTCATGCAGGACATACTGGATATTGATCAGGCCTTTCGTATTCATGGACAGCGCCAGACGGATGGAATAGTCCACCAGACGGTCTTTCTGGCTCTCGGTCAGCATAAATGCCGGATATACCGCGATGGAGTCGCCGGAATGGACGCCCGCACGCTCGATGTGCTCCATGATACCCGGAATCAGAACCGTTTCGCCGTCGCAGATCGCGTCGACCTCCAGCTCGGTACCCATCAGGTATTTATCAATCAGGATCGCATTCTCAATCTTGTGTGAGAGAATAATCTTCATATACTCATGAATATCGGCGTCGTTGTACGCGATAATCATGTTTTGTCCACCTAATACATAGCTCGGACGCATCAGAACCGGATAACCCAGATGATTTGCCGCCTGGATTGCCTCATCCTCAGTGTAAACGGTCTGACCCGCTGCCTGTTTCATATTTAATTTTTTCAGCAGAGCTGCGAAACGTCCGCGATCCTCCGCCATATCGATGCTGTCTGCCGGAGTGCCGAGAACCGGAATATTGTTCTCTACAAGGCATTTTGTCAGACGGATCGCTGTCTGTCCGCCAAAGGCTACAACTGCGCCGATCGGCTTCTCGATCCGGATGATATCCAGCACATCCTCCGGTGTCAGCGGCTCAAAATACAGACGATCTGCTACGTTGAAGTCGGTGGAAACGGTCTCCGGGTTGTTATTTACGATGACAACCTCATAACCGGCTCTCTTTAACGACCATACGCAGTGAACAGAGGCGAAATCGAACTCGATACCCTGACCGATACGGATCGGACCGGAACCAAATACCATAACAACCGGTTTTCCGCTTGCATTCTCTTTAATAAATTCTTCTGCCTCATCTTCCTCGCCGAAGGTGCTGTAGAAGTAAGGGGTACTTGCCGTAAACTCAGCGCTGCAGGTATCAACCATGCGGTAGCATGCCGGAACATGCTTGATTTCCGAAAGCCCGGTCATCTCCTTGATGACTGCATCCGGGAATCCGTTCTGTTTGGCTTCCATATAAAGCGCATCGCTCAGAGTCTCAGACTGCATCCGGCGTTCCAGGGACAGGATATGCATCAGTTTATTTAAGAACCACTCGTCGATCTTGGTCAGCTCATGAATCTCGGCAACGGTCACGCCGCGCTTGAAGCTCTCATAGATTGCAAACAGACGCTCGTCATCCTGCGCCAGAATTTTTTCTCTCAGCTCTTCCACACTCATCGGCGCCAGTTTATTCATGTTCAGGCTGTTCTGGGAGATCTCCGCGCCGCGGACTGCCTTCATGAGCGCCTGCTCAAAGTTGCGGCCGATCGCCATAACCTCGCCGGTTGCCTTCATCTGGGTACCCAGCTTCCGGCGTCCGTAAACGAATTTATCAAATGGCCATTTCGGGAATTTAACCGTTACATAGTCAAGGGCCGGCTCGAAGCATGCCATCGTCTCGCCGGTTACCTCGTTCGGGATCTCGTCCAGATGATAACCGATCGCAATCTTGGTTGCCACGCGGGCAATCGGATATCCGGTTGCTTTCGAAGCAAGGGCGGAAGAACGGGATACACGCGGGTTTACCTCGATAACGGCATATTCAAAGCTCTCCGGATTCAGCGCAAACTGGCAGTTGCAGCCGCCCTCGATGCCCATCGCCTGGATAATATTCAGCGCTGCGGAACGAAGCATCTGGTATTCCTTATCCGCCAGCGTCACAGCCGGTGCGATAACAATGGAGTCGCCGGTGTGGACGCCGACCGGGTCAAAGTTTTCCATCGAGCAGACCGTAATCTCGTTGCCGATGGCATCGCGCATTACCTCAAACTCGATCTCCTTCCATCCGGAAATACATTTCTCAACCAGAATCTGATTGATCGGTGACAGGCGGATACCCGCCTCCGCGATGTTGTAAAGCTCTTCTTTATTTGCCGCAATACCGCCGCCGGTACCGCCCAGGGTAAAGGCCGGACGCACGATAACCGGGTAAGAAATAACCTCGGCAAAATCAAGCGCATCCTCAATGGTGGTGACAACCTTGGACGGAATGAGCGGCTCACCGATAGCTTCCATCGTGTCTTTAAAGCACTGGCGGTCCTCCGCCTTATCGATGGTCTCCGGAGACGCGCCGAGAAGCGTTACATTGTGGCTCTTTAAGAAACCTTCTTTGGCAAGCTCCATGGACAGTGTCAGTCCGGTCTGTCCGCCCAGGGTGGACAGGATGCTGTCAGGCTTCTCTTTTTCAATGATTCTCTTGACAAATTCCAGGGTCAGCGGCTCGATGTATACGTGATCCGCGATGGCGCTGTCCGTCATGATGGTTGCCGGGTTGGAGTTTACTAAAACGACCTCCAGACCTTCCTCTTTTAAAGCCCGGCACGCCTGCGTTCCTGCATAGTCAAACTCTGCCGCCTGACCGATGACGATAGGCCCGGAACCGATTACCATAACTTTTTTCAGGGATTTATTTAACGGCATGACGCGCCCTCCTTTTCCTTATAATCTCTCATCATCTGAATGAAACGCCCAAACAGCTCTTCCGTATCCTTCGGACCTGCACACGCCTCTGGATGGAACTGGACGGTAAATGCCGGCATATCGTGGTAGGTGATGCCCTCGCAGGTGCCGTCGTTGACATTGATAAATGTCTCCTCCGCGCCCTCCGGCAGCGTATCGCGCAGTACCTCATAGCCGTGGTTCTGGCTGCTGATGTAGACGCGTCCGGTCGTCAGATCCTTGACCGGCTGGTTCGCACCTCTGTGACCGAATTTCATCTTTCCAGTCTTCGCGCCCTTGGCAATCGCCAGCAGCTGGTGTCCCAGGCAGATACCGAACATCGGTTTTCCAGCCTTCGTAATCTTTCGGATCTCCTCGATGATCTCCGGGTTGTCCTCTGGGTTGCCCGGACCGTTGGAAAGCATGATTCCGTCCGGATTCATCTTAAGAATCTCCTCCGCCGTTGTACCAGCCGGAAGGTCAGCCACGCGGCATCCGCGCCTGGTCAGCTCGCGGATGATATTTTCCTTTGCGCCGAAATCCCAGAGCACAATCTGGAACTCTTCTTTCTCATCCGCCGGTTTGATCTCACATTTCTTTGGTGTAACGGTTTCAACCGCCTTTGTAATGTGGAAGTTTTTCACTTCCTCCAGCTTTTTCGCATCATACGGCGGCTTCACCTCGGTCAGCCAGCCGTTCATCGAACCGGATTCACGAATGGTTTTTGCCAGCTTTCTCGTATCGATTCCATAGACGCCCGGGATGTTTCTTTCTTTAAAAAAGGTGTCAAGATCCCCACTGCATCTGAAGTTGGAAGGTTCCTGACACCACTCTTTTACGATATAGGCTGATAAATATACCTCTTCATTCTCGAAGTCCTGCGGAATCACTCCGTAGTTTCCGATTAACGGAAATGTCTGAACGACAATCTGTCCAAAATAGCTGGGATCTGTGATCGTCTCAAGGTATCCTGTCATACCGGTTGTAAATACGACTTCTCCGGTCACTTCACGTAAAGGAGCGCCAAAGCTTTTTCCCTCAAAATAGTCGCCGTTTTCCAACAGAAGATATACCGGTTTCTCCATCTGGTCACCATTCCTTTCTCTCTCGTACCCCGCCTGTGAATAGCTTCATGCAGGCAGTTTACTTTTTCATTCTCAATAGCCTCACATTTGAGCAAATCTGTTTTTCCTCAGATGCGTTTTTCACATCATTAGAGACATATTTTATAAATTGTCTGATTCTGCAAAAAAGGCGTCCATGAGCAGAGCCCATGAACGCCTTTGTTCATTTTCTGAAAGATTATAGCATAGGTAGGTTCTATGCGTCAAGAGGTTTTTTATTCATTTTCGGATGGTTTATGCATGATTTATGCATTTTTATGCATTTAACATGTAGAATCTTGTCGGTTCTGGGTAAATAAAGCCCTTGTCTGATCCGCGTTATTTCCTTATAATAGGGATGAATGAAACTGACTTGGAGGTATTTTCATGGATAAAATTACAAGCTTCACCATCGACCATCTGAAACTGCTCCCTGGCGTCTATGTATCCCGCAAGGATCGCGTGGGCGATCAGGTCATCACCACCTTTGATATCCGCATGACACGCCCCAACTATGAGCCAGTCATGAATACGGCGGAGGTTCACACCATCGAGCACCTGGCTGCCACCTGGCTGCGAAATAACGAGGAGTGGAAAGACCGCGTCCTCTACTTCGGACCGATGGGCTGCCGCACCGGCTTTTACCTGCTTCTCGCAGGCGACCTGACATCCGAGGAGATCGTGCCGCTGATGAAAGGGCTCTTTACTTTCATGCGCGACTACAAAGACGAGGTTCCGGGTGCTTGTGCAAAAGATTGCGGCAACTACCTCGATATGAACCTGCCGATGGCAAACTGGCTGGCTGACCGCTTTCTGCGCGAAGTCTTAGATGGAATTGGTCCGGAGAGACTGGTTTATCCGGAATAAAAGACAAGAATAGCAGGCGGTATGCTTTGAAACACAAAACCCCCAGATGCTGCAGCATCTGAGGGGTTTTATTCTATTATTTTCTATTTTCCCTATTTTCTTGCATCGGCAGCCGCTGCATGTCCGGATAATCCTTCTCCATGCGCCATACGCGATACAAGCGGTGCGATCCGCGCGGATGCCTCCGGGGTCATGCTCTGGTGGGTACAGGTCTTTAAGAATGTACCAACCCAGACGCCGCCGGTATAACGTGCCGCCCGAAGAGTCGGAAGTGTGTGGTTGGTTCCGGAAGCATAATCACCAAATACCTCCGCCGTATTCTGACCGATAAACAGGGAACCGTAATTAACCAGCTTCGGAATCAGTGCATCCGGATCTTCCACGTTGATCTCCAGATGCTCCGGTGCGTACTCATTCGCATACTGAACTGCCTCGTCCAGGCTGTCTACCACGCCGATCTCTCCAAACGTATCCCAGGACTGTCTCGCAATCTTTGCCGTATCCAGAATCTTCAGCTCTTCCTCTACCGCCTCAATCACGCTCTTTCCAAATGCCTCATCGGTTGTCAGAAGAATGCCTTTCGCATTGACATCATGCTCGGACTGTGCCAGCAGATCTGCCGCTACCACCTTCGCGCTCGCTTTTCCGTCCGCGATTACCAGGACCTCGCTCGGCCCGGCTACAAAGTCGATGCCGACCTGCCCGTAGCACTGACGTTTCGCCTCGGTTACGAAGCGGTTACCCGGCCCTACAATAATATCCACCGGCTTGATGCTCTCAGTTCCATAGGAAAATGCTGCGATCGCCTGTGCACCGCCCAGTGCGTAGATCTCATCCACGCCAGCCAGATCCATCGCTACCAGCGTCTTGGCATTGATATGACCCGTTCCCCGCACTACCGGAGAGCAGGCGGTGATACGTTTTACACCCGCTGCCTTCGCCGGAGTCGCTAACATCAGCGCCGTCGAATACAGCGGATAATTGCCGCCCGGCACATAACAGCAGCAGGACTCCACCGGAATGATGCGGTGTCCTAAAAAGACTCCCGGCTCCGGGCTGAAATTGTCAAGCGGTTTCACGGTCTGTCTCTGCGCGTTCGCAAATGCCTCGATATTGTGATGCGCCGCTTTCAGATCCGCCAGCTCCTGCTCGCCCAGCTCCTTATAAGCCGCATCAATCTCCTCCCGGCTGACCCGCAGCGATTCACGGGTACATCCGTCAAACTTCTCATTGTACTCCCTCAGTGCCGCGTCCCCGCGCCCCCGGACCTCACCAATAATCCCCGCCACGGTCTCCCGCAGATTCCGGTTATCTTCCTCGCTTCGAACCTGTGCTTCTTTTATAATCTTGATCATACGTTCTGCCTCTCTGTATAAGTTTTACCATTTTTTCCAAGTATACCACAAGTCTTTTTATTTTGCGATACAAAATAAACCTATCCAACACATCTGAAACCAGAACGTTACTGTACACGGGTAGGCACTTTTGGAACCGAAAGTGCCGTAAGAAAACGTGGTGGCAGCAGGAATTTGCCGTATTTAAATGCGAAGCCACGGCAAATTCCGTTACTGGGCACGTTGGCGTGAACAGTAACACCAGAACAGGATCACACTTTTCTCTTAGACAACCGTCTCAATATTCTTAACCACAAATCCCTCTTTTTCAACCGCTTCCTGCAGCTTCGCATCGTCCACGCCCTTCTCATAGAACACGCGGGCAATGCCTCTGTCTACGTCCGCATCTGCACGGATGACGCCGTTCTGGGCGGTCAGGGCTTTTTCAACAGATTTCTTGCAGTTTGCACAGTGCATTCCCTCGATCCGCATGATCTTGGACGGGGTACCCGCTGTAACCGCTTTCTTGGAAAGATCTTCGCCACGCGCACCAGCATTCCCATCGCTGCAGCAGGAACCGCAGCTTCCACCGGAGCATCCGCAGCATCCGCCGCCTTTTCCCGTGTAATGACGGATCGCCGAACGTAATGCCAGCAAAAGCAAAATCGCTACTACAATTAAAATTCCAATATCAATCGGTCTCATACGTTATCGTCCTCTCTTCTCTGACTTTTCGATGAATGGCTTCGGAGTATCTTTTTTATTTTATCATACACACGGCAGATAAAATATCCTACAAAATAAACTACCAGAAAACCAATCACACCATAAAACATGGATCCGGATGAATCTCCCATCTATGCTTTCTCCTTTTCTTTTTTGAAATCGAATAAAACTGCCTCCAAACAGCAGACTTTCATTCTGCTATCCGAGGCAGCCTTATAAAGGATTGATTTTATCACTTATGATTCCAGGCACCTGCCGATGCCCGGTCAGCGGAAACGCAAAACCACCGGCCGGACGGCAGAACCTGTTTTATTTTTCATTTAGAAACTAACTTATGAAGCTGCCTCTACAGAGCTTCTTGTGTAGCTCTTCTGATCCTTATATGGATCCGGACGGAACAGCATGAACAGCATGAGTACCAGAAGGACTGCTGCCACGATAGTCCATACGTTGAATGCAACTGCGCCAAGTACCAGACCACCTAACTGATATACAATCAGGGATACAGCGTAAGCGAAGAGATTCTGATACAGGATAGCGAACCAGAACCATTTTCTGGACTGGAGCTGCTGTGCCATCGTTGCGATAGCTGCCAGACACGGAGAGTCAAGCAGGTTGAACAGCAGGAATGTAAAGGCTGCGATGGTTGTCGGGAACCATGTCTGGATAGCTGCTGCTACAACATCGGTCTCCTCAGACAGATCCTCGGATACATTCGCCAGAACACCCATGGTGGAAACGATAGCCTCTTTTGCTGTGAAACCAGTGATGGAAGCTGCAACCGGCTGCCACTCGCCGAAACCAAGCGGACGGAACAGGATTGCGATAGCGCCGCCCAGCATAGCCAGGATAGAATCTGCAGATTCTTCTACCAGACCAAATCCACCGTCTACAAATCCGAAGGAGGACAGGAACCACATAACAACGCAAGCCAGGAACAGGATTGTACCAGCCTTGATGATGAATCCCTTCAGACGCTCCCAAACATGAAGGAGAACGGTCTTAGCGGACGGAATGTGGTACGCCGGAAGCTCCATAACGAACGGAGCTGGTTTGCCGGAGAACGGTTTGGTCTTCTTTAACATGATCGCGGATACAAGAACCGCAACGATACCTACAAAGTACATGATCGGAGCCATCATAGTAGCCAGATCCATGTCGCCGCTCATATAGCCAGCCATAACGCCGCCCATCAGAGCGATAACCGGCAGTTTCGCACCACATGGAACGAACGTAGCGGTCATGATGGTAAGACGTCTGTCGTTGTCCTGCTCGATGGTCTTGGACGCCATGATACCTGGAACGCCGCAGCCAGAGGAAATCAGCAGCGGGATGAAGCTCTTACCGGACAGTCCGAAGTGACGGAATACACGGTCCATAACGAATGCGATACGTACCATGTAACCACAATCTTCCAGAATGGAAAGGAAGAGGAACAGGATAGCCATCTGCGGAACGAAACCAAGAACGGCGCCAACACCGCCGATGATACCATCCACTACAAGGCTTACAATCAGGTCAGAAGCGCCTGCTGCTGCCAATGCATCGCCAGCCCAGCCCTGAATTGCGCCAACAAATGTATCATTGGTCCAGTCTGTTACGAATGTACCCACGGTAGTAACGGATACATAGTAAACCGCCCACATAACAAGAACAAAGATCGGAATACCAAGTAAACGGTTGGTTACGATGCTATCGATCTTATCAGAAAGACTCATTTTTTGAGCCGGTTTCTTTACGGTCTCCTCGATAACCTTCTGAATGTATACATATCTCTGGTCAGTGATAACGGACTCAGCGTCATCATCAAACTCTTTCTCCAGTTCCTTGGTGTAACGGGAGAAACGGTTGTCTGCACTAAGGCCAAGCTGATCTGCAACCTTGCTGTCATTCTCGAGAACTTTGATTGCGTACCATCTCTTCTCTGCATCCGGAATGCTGGACGGAAGCTCTGCCTCGATTGCGCTTACTTTATCCTCTACGCTGCTCTCGAAAATAGCACTTACAGTGCCTGCTGCATGGCTCTTTGCAACTTTGATTGCCTCTGCAATGACTTCCTTCAGACCGGTTTTCTTCAGCGCGGAAGTCTCGATGATCGGGCAGCCAAGTTTCTTGGACAGTGCCTTTACATCAATGTTGATGCCGTTCTTCTTCAGAAGATCGCACATATTTAAAGCGATAACAACCGGAATACCTGTCTCGATCAGCTGTGTGGTCAGATACAGGTTACGCTCAATGTTGGTTGCATCGACTAAGTCTACGATGACATCCGGATTCTCTTTTAAGATAAAATCACGGGTTACAACTTCCTCCAGTGTATACGGAGAAAGGGAATAAACTCCCGGAAGGTCCGTTACATTTACCTCTTCTCCCGAAGCATCTTTTAATTTACCGGTTTTCTTCTCAACTGTAACACCCGGCCAGTTACCTACATACTGGTTAGCACCCGTCAGTGCGTTAAACATGGTTGTTTTACCGCAGTTCGGGTTACCCGCCAAAGCAATATGAATTGCCATTTTTCATCCTCCTGCTTTTTTAATCAAACGTATCAAACTGTCTGAACATCTACGCACTCAGCATCGGCTTTACGAAGTGAAAGCTCATATCCACGAATCGTAACCTCTACCGGATCGCCCAGCGGAGCTACTTTTCGAATAAAAATCTCGCTTCCCTTCGTGATGCCCATATCCATGATGCGGCGTTTGTATGCGCCTTCGCCATGAATCTTGACAACTTTGACGGTAGATCCAACCTGTGCATCTTTAAGCGTCATTCTCTGTTCCTCCTAACCATTCCAATTTTTCACTCGGGATTCCGTCTGCTTTTGTACCATACAACCTGCTCCGGAATATCCCCATTCCCTTGCCTTAGACCAGAATGTGTCTTGCCTGATCCTTATTTATAGCCACTCTGGACTCCTTTACGTGAATAATCACGTCTCCGTCCAGCTGGGTTATCAATTTTACTTCGGTTCCCTCGTTAAATCCCATGGATTTTAAATGAGAACGAACCTCTGTGTTTCCGCTGATCTTTTTGATCGTATAGGCGGTTCCAACGGTTGCCATCGAAATCGGCATTGCTCCCTGCATACGATTCTCCTTCCTCTGTGTTTCCGCATTCTGCCCATCATGATGTCTCACTTAGCGGAAACGGCTCTTTTCATCTGCTACTAATCTAATTGATTCGCGTACGCTAATTCTCATTAGTTTCTGCTAACAATTATTAGACATAGCTAATTTTCATTAGATGAGACTAATTTTCATTAGTTATTCCTAACTCATACATAAGGTTAGCACATGCTAACTTTATTGTCAAGTTTTTTTGCCCGGTCTGGAAATAAAAAAAGGGCGTGTTTTACGCCCGAAAATTGTCAAAAATTCCCATAATTAAAAGTCATCCCACGGAGCTTTTTTGTCATAGGACAAGGTTTTCTATGACAAAAAATACAGCACCAGAAGATGCGCCGGATAATAGATATAAAAGAACGAACGGAATCTGCTCCGACCTCTGTAACCGTCATATAACAGGAGGCAGACAGCCGTGAGCGCCAGTACCCAGAGGGATTCCTGCCACGCGAACACGCCGATGAGGACGGCGGCAATCATCTTCATAAACACCCCCGCCGTTTTCTCATGAAAAAGAATGTGCCTTGGCACGTTAGTGCCTGAATTTCCTATTACACAAAAATAAAATGCCAGCACCAGTCCCATCCCCCATGCGCCGCCGTCTGCTCCCGCCGCTTCTGTCAGCGTACAGAACACTGCCGTCAGCACCAGCTTCTCCCAGATACCGTTTCCATACCGCTCTAACAGCTCCATCGCAACCAGCGCCAGAAAAAAGGTCAGGCAGACATTCTGGTGCTGTGCATCCATCCACCGTCCGGAAAATGCCAGATCATACGGAATCTCCGACACAGCCGCCGCCAAAAGCAGCCTCCGTCCATAACATCTGCGATCCCGCGTGTGAAAAAAACCTTCTACTAATAAAAAGGCGAACAATGGAAACGCCAGATCCCCAAATGTCCGGAATCCCGGAACCGGTCTGCAGATCACCGCAATGTGGTCTGCCGTCATCGCCAGGAGTGCTAAATATTTAAGGGCGGAGGCACTGAGATGGAGGCGGGTTAAAACCGCACTTTGCATCCCCTCTGATTTCTCATTCTGCTTTTCCTTGATTCGATCTTTTATCGCACTCTCCTCCCTTCGTTTCCTGTCCATTCTATCTCTATTCCATCAAATTATACTGAACATTTCACCCGCTGTCCATCCGCACTTTTCCATTCCCTTTTTCTCCATCTCCCCTATTTTCCCATTCTCATTTTCCACTCTTTCTCCCTATCTTTTTTCTTTATTTTCTCTAATAAAAAAATGTAGTTTTTTCTTATAAATAAAGGCTTTTCGGCACTTTTCCGCGTCTTTTTTACACTAATTTTACATTTTATTTGACAAACGAAAAACCGTGTTATATTCTGTAAATGGTGCTGGTGCGAGATCCTGCTGAAAAAGCAAAAATCCCGCACCGCTCTTCATTTTAAATACTAAAAAAAACACGGACAAAAGAGGTAGAATCTCATGGCAAGTTTAGATGTTATTTGCATTGGCGCTATCAATTATGACTATATGTTTCACTGCACCGGACTTGATCTGGTGGAGACATCCGCCGGTGGAGGCGACGAGAACTTAAGCAACCCGATTTCCGATGTGGAAAACGATATTCAGGAGCTGGCAATAAAAGGCAAGGAGTACACGACCCAGATCGGCGGTTCCGCTTTCATCACCCTGAAAGTTGCAAAGCATATTCTCCCTAACCTGCAGGTCGCTTATGTCGGCGTGTGCGGTACGCCCAGTCCATTCGATCTGCGCTTCGGCAAGACAAATGACATTGACGCTGAGCTGGCGCACCTGGATAACCGCGACTGGCTGTTTACCACGCGCGAACGCTTCGACGATCCATATTCCAAAGCGATTGCCAAATCGATTGTCCGCCTTTATAATCACACGCGCAACTGCATTAAGATTGCGCCGTGTGCCAACAACACGCTCTTAGACCGCATCCAGGAACAGGAAGCCCGGACGGGAACCACACTGGCGGAGTACCTCGCGCAGGCCCGCTGGATCCATCTGTCATCCCTGTCTGATTTCGACCAATTCGAGGCAATCATGCAATCGGTCATCCAGGCAAAACATTTAAATCCTGCCATGAAAGTCAGCATGGATCCTGGTTTTGAGTATACATCGCTGCGCCGTGAGCGCTTACAGCCACTGATCGCATATGCCGATTATGTTTTCTTAAATAAATCCGAAAAGAAAAACCTCGGCTTCAATGCCCGCAGCGCCCGTCCGCTCTACGCGAACCTCTGTGAGTATTTTTCTGCGATCAACCCGGATCCCACCCGCACCCTCATTGTCAAGCACGATGACCGTCATGAGCTGATCCATTTTAAGGACGGCGTATGTCAGATCCGCACAATCCGCCACAAAAAGCTCTACCAGTACCAGTTAAACAACGATACCGGTGCCGGTGATTCCTTTGCCGGCGGTTTCATCAGCGGTATGCTCGATGATCGGCTCAATTCGGATATCGCTGCGCCGATCCAGCTCGGTGTTCTGGCTGCCAAGGGACGGATGCGTAGTTTTGATTATGAGAACCCGTATCTGAATATACAGAAATTGACCAATGCTTTTTTTGAAGCTCTATAATAATTTTTTTCAAGTGCTGTTAAATAGCGCAGAGTGAATTGCAGCCATCATTTCAGGAGAAAAGTACCCAAAAAACAATAAAAGGGGGCTTTTCTCCTGTTTATCCTTATATAATTATTATATAATGTCTGTACACATCTAAAAACTTCTTTCATATATTAATATCAATTTGATATTGATTTTGGAGAGCCCATGATCCGCCTCAGCCTATGTATGATCGTCAAAAATGAAGAAGCCGTTTTGACGCGTGTTTTAACATCTGCCATACAATTTGCGGATGAAATCCTCGTCGCCGATACCGGTTCCACCGATCGAACTGTAGAAATCGCCCGGCAATACACCAAACATATTTATCACTACCCGTGGAACGATGATTTCGCCGCCGCGCGCAATTTCATCTGTGAAAAGGTCTCAACCGAATACTGGATATGGCTCGACGCCGACGATATCGTTCCTGCCGAATCGATCACAGCGATTTTAAAGTTGAAAGAAACTTTAAGCAAATCCCCGCAGCCCGATGTCGTCATGATGAAATACGTCGCCGGATTTCAGCCGGACGGTACATCTGCATTTACCTACAATCGCGAACGGATTTTGCGAACGGACCGGCATTTTCGCTGGAAAGGACGCGTCCACGAAGCCATCGCGCCGCGCGGCAGGATTCTCTATTCTCCTATTCAGATCGAACACCGAAAGCCTGCTTCTGCTCTCACCCATTCTGACCGTAACCTGAAAATCTATGAAACAATGCTTGCGGACGGCGAACTGCTCGATCCACGCCATCAATACTACTACGCCCGCGAACTCATCGACCACAAACAATATGAAAAAGCCCGCCCGGTTCTGGAACATTTCCTGAATGAACCAGCCGGATGGTATGAAAATAAGACAGATGCCTGTCTGCTTCTGGCGCGCTGCCATGAAATGCTCAGAAATACGACTGCCAGCCAGCTTTCTCTGTTCCAGAGTTTCCTCTACGACCGCCCACGTGCTAAAACTTGCTGTGAGATCGGACGGTTGAAACTTTCCCTCGGTGAAATTTCCCAGGCCGTTTTCTGGTACCAGCTTGCCCTCAAAGACCGACCAGAATATCATCCAAATGCCTTTATCGAAGCCGATTACTATGATTTCATTCCTTTAATCCAGCTCTGCGTCTGCTATGATCGGATGGGAAACTATGATAAGGCACTGTATTATCATAAGGAAACAAAAAAAATCCGCCCGGATTCTCCGGCGGTTTTGACAAATGAAGAATATTTTCAAACCATATCCTCAAACCATAAAACAAACGGATTACCTATCTTGTGACATTCTCTCCGACCTCTGCGGTGGTCTGAGCGGCAGACTGGGAGTCGTTCCATCCAGCGGCATCCACACTTCCTACATTCATTCTTACCGTCTTCCACACTTATAATATTCCACAGTTCCCAGCCCTCGATTTCCCAGCCCTTTTCTACTAATGCACATCTCTTTCATCGCACACATATACTACATCAGGATGGATGTCCTAAATCTGGAAAGGAGTTTTTTATGTTTCGTCATTCATGTAATTTTCCCTACTATTTTGATGATAGTGACTATGAAAATAACGGCTATGGGCGCTGCGGACGCGATCGCGGCTGTCCCGGTTCTTTTGAACCCTACAACTGCTGTCGTCCCGGTCCCATAGGACCACGCGGCTGCCCCGGACCGATCGGACCTGTCGGTCCCACTGGTGCTGCCGGACTCGATGGACTGGACGGCGCTACCGGTCCGACTGGGCCGGCTGGTCCGACCGGGGCAACGGGGGCTGCGGGCGCTGCGGGTCCGATTGGGCCGACCGGCGCTACCGGCGCTGTTGGTCCGACTGGGCCGACCGGCGCTACCGGGGCTGCGGGTCCGGCTGGCGCTGACGGGGCTGCGGGCGCTACGGGGCCGGCTGGGCCGGCTGGCGCTGACGGGGCTGCGGGCCCAACTGGCGCAACAGGTCCTACCGGCCCTGCGGGTCCGACTGGCGCTACCGGTCCTACCGGCGCTACAGGAGCTACCGGCGCTACGGGTCCTACCGGCGCTACGGGTCCTACCGGTCCCGCCGCCATCGTCACCGCCGCTGCTCCCGTCGCAGATGCAACAAGTGCTGAAGATGTCGTTGAACGCTTCAATGAACTTCTTGCCAACCTGCGTGCCGCCGGACTTCTGGCAACCGACAATGCGTAAAAGGCTGAAATTCTATGAAAAAGAATGTGCCTTGACATATTCGGGCGTCTCGCGCGGTCGCTTGCGACATGTTTCTGCTTCGCGCGAGTACGCATCCTCGCGGAGCGTTTGTTGTTTCATAGAACGTAATTTCCTATGAAACAACAGAAAAACCCCGGAAACCTTACGGTTCCGGGGTATCTCTTACGTCTGGACACAATGCGCTTCCTGGAAGCGACTTTATATTATATATATACGGTACATCTTCTTGCCTGCTGCGCATACAAGAAGCACCTTTGTTTAATTCATTGATTACTCAATGATAGTAGCAACTCTACCAGATCCTACTGTACGGCCGCCCTCACGGATAGCGAAACGAAGACCCTGCTCCATAGCTACCGGATGAATCAGCTCTACAGTCATCTCTACGTTGTCGCCCGGCATACACATCTCGGTACCAGCCGGTAACTCACAAACGCCTGTTACGTCAGTGGTTCTGAAGTAGAACTGCGGACGATAGTTGTTGAAGAACGGAGTATGACGACCACCCTCGTCTTTTGTCAGAACGTAAACCTGAGCAGTAAATTTCTTATGGCATTTTACAGAGCCCGGTTTAACCAGACACTGACCACGCTGGATGTCAGTTCTCTGAACACCACGAAGCAGAGCACCGATGTTATCACCAGCCTCAGCCTGATCAAGCAGCTTACGGAACATCTCGATACCAGTTACAACAGTCTTACGAGTCTCCTCGTGAATACCAACGATCTCAACCTCATCGTTCAGTTTCAGAGTACCACGCTCAACACGGCCGGTAGCAACAGTACCACGACCTGTGATAGTGAATACGTCCTCGATCGGCATCAGGAACGGCTTATCAGTAGCACGTACCGGATCCGGAATGTAGGAATCTACAGCGTCCATGAGCTCCATGATCTTGTCGCCCCACTCGCCGTTCGGATCTTCAAGAGCCTTCAGAGCAGAACCCTGGATGATCGGTGTGTCATCGCCCGGGAACTCGTACTCGTTCAGCAGGTCTCTGATCTCCATCTCAACCAGCTCAAGCAGCTCCGGATCGTCTACCATATCGCACTTGTTCATGAATACTACGATGTACGGTACGCCTACCTGACGGGAAAGCAGGATGTGCTCTCTTGTCTGAGCCATAACACCATCGGTAGCAGCTACAACCAGAATAGCGCCATCCATCTGAGCAGCACCAGTGATCATGTTCTTAACGTAGTCAGCATGTCCTGGGCAGTCAACGTGTGCATAGTGTCTCTTCTCTGTCTGATACTCAACGTGAGCTGTAGAGATTGTGATTCCACGCTCTCTCTCTTCCGGAGCTTTATCGATATCTTCAAAGTTCTCAGCTGTGTTACCTGCAACTCTTGCTGCAAGAACTTTTGTGATTGCTGCTGTTAATGTTGTTTTACCATGGTCAACATGGGCGATGATAGCGATATTTCTAATGTCTTCACGTTTTGTCTTCATATTCTCAAAACCCTTCTTATTACCTATTTAAAGTTACAACCCGTATAGTTTATCACATTTTGAAAAATTTACAAGTAGAAAGAAAAAAATTTGACTTTCTGCAAAAAAAGAGGTTACTTTTTGTTCTAAAAACTGGAAAAGCTTCATAGATTAGATAGTGATCAAGAGTAAGAACGCGGTAAAATACGCCTGCGAAGAGGAAGGAGATTTACATTATTATGTCAGATAAGATTATTGAAAATAACCAGGTAACGATCATGGGAAAGGTAGCAACTGAATTTTCATTCAGCCATGAGGTCTTCGGAGAAGGCTTTTATATGGTAGAGGTAGAAGTGAAAAGACTGAGCAATTCAGAAGACCGTATTCCGCTGATGATCTCAGAGAGGCTGATCGACGTGACACAGGATTATACCGGAGAGTATATTATGGTACACGGACAGTTCCGCTCTTACAATCGGCATGAAGAGCAGAAAAACCGTCTGGTATTATCCGTATTTGTACGGGAGATTTCCTTTATGGAAGAAGAACCTGACGGGACAAAGACCAACAGTATCTGGCTGGATGGCTATATCTGCAAGGAACCGATCTACCGGAAGACACCGCTTGGAAGGGAGATCGCAGATCTTTTGCTTGCGGTTAACCGACCATATGGAAAATCTGATTACATTCCATGTATCTGCTGGGGGAGAAATGCAAGATATGCCTCCGGCTTTGAAGTGGGAGAGCATGTACAGCTTCTGGGAAGGATCCAGAGCAGGGAATATGTAAAACGGATTTCAGATACCGAGACAGAAAAGAGGGTTGCTTATGAAGTTTCGGTCAGTAAACTGGAAAAGACTCTGATTGACAGTGCCTGCATTTAATGCTAAACTTAATTTAATCGTTTGGTATTATAAAGCAACATGTCAGGAGGAATATTATGGCTATATTTACAGGATCAGGAGTGGCACTTGTAACGCCGTTTCATGAGGACGAGAGTATAAATTATGACAAACTGGATGAAATGCTGGACTACCATTGTACACATGGGACCGACAGTATTATCATCTGCGGAACAACAGGTGAATCTTCTACTTTATCAGAAGAAGAGCACATGGAATGCATCAAATTTGCAATCGAGCGTGTCAAGGGAAGAATCCCGGTGATCGCAGGTACCGGTTCCAACAGTACCTACACAACGATCCAGATGTCAAAAGAGGCAGTAGAAGACGGTGCAGACGGACTGCTGCTTGTAACACCATATTATAACAAATGTACACAGGACGGACTGATCGCACATTATACCGCTGTTGCAAAAGAAGCAAAAGCACCAATCATCCTTTACAGTGTGGCGAGCCGTACCGGTGTGAATATTGCTCCGGAGACAGTTGCAGCTTTACATAAAAATATAGAGAATATTGTTGCGGTAAAAGAAGCATCAGGCAATATTTCCCAGATTTCAAAGATCATGCAGTTGACAGATGGCAAGATCGATCTGTATTCAGGCAATGATGACCAGATCGTACCGCTCCTTTCTGTTGGAGGAAAGGGTGTCATCTCAGTTCTTGCGAACGTGGCTCCGCAGTATACACATGACATCTGTGCAAAGTTCTTTGAAGGAGATGTCAAGGGAAGCTGTAAGATGCAGCTGGATGCGATTCCGCTGATCGAGAAGCTATTCTGTGAAGTGAATCCGATTCCGGTTAAAAAGGCTTTAAATCTGATGGGATGGCAGGCAGGTCCTCTGCGTATGCCTCTGACAGAGATGACAGAAGCACATACAGCACAGCTTGCAAAAGAACTGGAAGCATTTGGAATTAAACTGGCATAATAAAGGGTCAGATTATAGAGAAAAGGGACTGACTGGAGTATCCATCAGTTCCTTTTGTGCTATACAGGAATTTGTGAAAAGATACACAAGAAAATGGAGATAACAAGGAGGAATACAAAATGGTTAAGGCAATTATGCATGGATGTAACGGAAAAATGGGACAGGTGATCTCGGGACTTGTAAAGGAAGATGATGTGATCGAAATCGTGGCAGGTATTGATACATTCACCGGAATCGAGAATCCGTATCCGGTATTTACAAGCCTTGCAGAGTGTGATGTGCAGGCAGATGTTGTGATTGATTTCTCAAACGCAGCAGCAGTTGATGAGCTTCTGGATGTATGTGTGGAGAAAACTCTTCCGGTTGTTCTTTGCACAACAGGACTTTCTGAGGAACAGCTTGCAAAGGTGAAAGAAGCAGGAGAAAAAGTTGCGGTTCTCCGTTCTGCAAACATGTCACTGGGAGTCAATCTTCTGATGAAGCTTTTAAAGGATGCAGCAAAGGTTCTTGCTCCGGCAGGCTTTGATATTGAAATTGTAGAAAAACATCATAATCAGAAAGTTGATGCTCCAAGTGGAACAGCGATCGCACTTGCAGATTCGATTAATGAAGCGATGGCTGACCAGTATGTATACAATTATGACCGCAGCCATGAACGAAAAAAACGTGAGAAAAACGAAATCGGGATCGTTGCAGTACGTGGAGGTACGATCGTTGGACAGCATGACGTCATCTTTGCGGGGGCAGATGAAGTGATCGAATTCCACCACACTGCATATTCAAAAGCAATTTTTGGAAAAGGTGCAGTTGAAGCTGCCAAATTCCTGGCTGGAAAACCGGCAGGAATGTACGATATGAGTGATGTGATCGGACTGTAAGCAGAAAAAGCTTTTATACAAGAGGGAGGAAGTTATGAAAGCATTAGAGGAGAAATATCTGGAAGGGCTGTCGGAATTATTTCCATCAATCGCAGCTGCGTCCACAGAAATTATTAACTTACAGGCAATCGTGAATCTTCCAAAAGGAACGGAACATTTTCTGACGGATATTCACGGGGAATATGAAGCGTTTGCACATGTGCTGAAGAACGGATCGGGTTCGGTAAAGCGCAAGGTCGATGATGTATTTGCAAACACAATGAGCAGTCGGGACAAGCAGACACTGGCAACCTTGATCTACTATCCGCGGGAGAAGATGGAGCGGATCCGGGAAGAAGAACAGAATATGGATGACTGGTACAAGATCATGCTGTACCGTCTGATCGAGGTAGCAAAACGTTCGGCGAGCAAATATACCAGATCGAAGGTCAGAAAAGCACTCCCGAAGGATTTTGCATATGTGATCGAGGAACTGATCACAGAAAAGTCAGGAATGACAGATAAGGAATCATATTATAATTCGATCATCAGTACAATTATCCAGATCGGAAGAGCGGAGGAATTTATTGTAGCCTTGTGTGAACTGATCCAGCGTCTGGTTGTGGATCACCTGCATATTGTCGGTGATATTTACGACAGAGGTCCGGGACCGCATCTGATCATGGACAAGCTGATGGAGTATCATTCGGTGGACATCCAGTGGGGGAATCATGATATCCTGTGGATGGGAGCGGCAGCGGGGCAGAAATGCTGTATTGCGAATGTAATCCGTATCTGTGCCCGCTATGGGAATCTGGATATTCTGGAGGATGGATATGGGATCAATCTGCTTCCACTTGCAACTTTCGCATGGAAACAGTATGCAAAAGATCCCTGTGAATGCTTTTTATTAAAAGGGCAGGATAACTGCAAACCACAGGAGCTGGAACTGAATATGAAAATGCACAAGGCAATTTCTGTTATCCAGTTCAAAGTAGAAGGACAGGCAGCAGAGCTTTATCCGGAATTTGGTTTCCAGAGAAGAAACTTTCTGGATAAGATCAACTACGAGGAAGGGACTATAACGATAGGAGGAAAAATCTATCAGCTTCTGGATGATTATTTTCCGACAATAGATCCGAAGAATCCATATCAGCTTTCAGCTGAAGAAGAAGAGATCATGAACCGCCTGGTAAAAGCGTATATTACAGAAAGTAAATAGGAGAATGCGGCTGCACAGAACTGATCGGGCAGCCGTGGATAGAAATAACCGCGGATGGCTGCGAAAGGCAGCAGGTCCGCGGTTATTTCGCAGGAATTCAATGTCCTGTTTACTGGACGACACCGGCCGTATTTACAGTCCAGATCGTTCCGTTCGCATCTTTGATATCCTTATATCCGCGCCCAAGTTCCGGTTTTTCGGAAGAAGTGGAGGAAGCGGACGCTTTCTGTACATTTCCGGCTGTTCCGACAAGGTAGGTGGTGCCGTTTAAGTCCGCCGGTGCATATCTCTGGTCGGCAGTGGCGTCCTGTCTCTTTCCGTATACATAGAGGATGCCGTTGCGGAGTCCATGGTATCCCTGACCTTTCTTGTCGCCGTCGGTGTGGAAGAACCAGTTCTCGGTCTCACCCGTCTCCTCATTGAAGATCGTCTGTTTTCCTGTCTTCATGATGCCGTCCTCGCCGAAGCAGAAGTTCGCGATCTCATCGTTCGCCACATTCACGACCTGTCTTCCGGTCTGCATGATGCCGAGATCACTGAAAGCGTATTTTTTCGCGTTGATCGTGAAGAGAGAATTCCCCTTTTTCGTGGAAACGTATGGTTTTCCTGCTTTAAAGCAGAAGGTGTACACCTCGTCGGCTTCGTGGATCCCGGAAATCCCCTCAATGGAGTGAAAACCTTCGGCGCGTTTTCCGTCTCCGGCCGGCCCGTAGTACTGATAATCTGTGACGTTCGGGACAGCTGCATTGCTGCCGGTTGCGTCAGCATCGCTCCCGGACGGCATCAGGACCCAGCCTGTCTGCATTTTTCCGTCGATGAAGGTGTAGTAATTTCCATCGATCTTCTTGTCATACTGGGTTTTCACCATCTTTCCGTCGGAGTTAAAGTAGTACCAGCTCTCAGAAGATCCCGGCACATGACTGTTTTCCTCCAGACGGATCCATCCGGTCTTCATCGCCCCGTCTTTTTCTGTTCCAAGATAGTAAGTAGCTCCGTCGATCTCCGTCTTTCCTGTCGCCATATGGCCGGACTCGTCAAAATAGTACCATTTAGAGTCAAATTTTACCCATTTGGAGACAGCGGACTTTCCATCCTTTTCAAAGTAGTACCAGAAGGTATCGGGAGTCTCCGGGGAGTCCGGATCTTCCTCATTCTTTAATTCTACCCATGCACTTGTCACCATTTTTCCTTCGCTGTCCACATAATACTCGTCGATCTTCGCATCGGTCACGATCTGACCGTTCTCACCAAGATAGTACCAGTCTTCCCCGCACTTTCTCCATGCATCGGTGGTGAGGTACCCGTCTTCATCGTAATAGACCTTCGCATCTCCTTCTGTCACCCATCCGTGGGATGCAGCGTAAGCCGGCAGCCCGGAGACCATTGTCATGAATGCTGCTGCGGATAAGACAGCGGCGATCCTTGTCTGTTTTTTCATAATATCCTTCTCTCCTTTTTGATATGAAATCATGCTCTTGTCCGGCTGGTCAGAAGCTTGTGGACAGGACGGATCGGCAGCAGCTCCTGAGATCATGCCGTACAGTTGTTTTTGTTTACCGGCTGATTATAACAGTCTGTGATGACGGAATTCCAGTGTGGGTTCCTGGCATATCTGGAACACCGTGGAAAGGATTTCACCGGGTGGAAAAAACGGAAAACAAAGGGGAAAAATGCCCCGGGGATCCCCTGAAAACCCTGTTAAAAACATGATTTACTGGACTGTATGCGGTCCGCATGGTATAATCGAAAAAGGTATACCCGGCGCAGACTCAGCCATGTGTCTGGGGGAAAAGGAAGGTCAATATGGCTGGAATCTGACAGTTTGAGAGAGGAGAAGGTTTCACTTATGAGAATGAAAGTTTCTGATTATATTGCCCAGAAGCTGGTAGACGAGGGGATCACCGATGCATTTATGGTGACCGGAGGCGGTGCGATGCACCTGGATGACGGACTCGGACATCAGCCGGGACTTCACTGCTATTTTAACCACCATGAACAGGCATGCGCCATCGCTGCGGAGGCGTATGCGAGAATCCACAACAAGATCGCCGCGCTCTGTGTGACGACAGGCCCTGGCGGAACAAATGCGATCACGGGCGTTGTCGGCGGCTGGCTTGACTCGATCCCGATGCTCGTTTTATCCGGACAGGTCCGCTACGACACGACGGCCCACAGCACAGGTCTGGGGATCCGCGCGATGGGGGATCAGGAATTTGAGATTACAAAGGCGATCGACTGTATGACAAAGTACAGTGAGATGGTGCTGGATCCGATGCGGATCCGTTTCTGCCTGGAAAAGGCCCTCTATCTGGCACAGACAGGAAGACCTGGTCCGTGCTGGCTGGACATCCCGTTAAATGTCCAGGGCGCGTATATCGAGACGGAATCCTTACTGGGATTCGACAAAGATGATTACGAGGCGGGCGGCACCGGCTGGTCCGGACATGGAACCGGATGTTCCGGATGCACGATCTGCATGATGAATAAAATTGAAGGAAAACCGGCGATGATCCCGTCCGATGTGAGCGGACAGGGAGAAAAGCGCGTGAAACTTCCGGATCCTGTGACAGTAGAACAGGCGAGAGAAATCTTAAAGAAAGTCCGCGAGGCAAAACGTCCGGTGATCAATGCCGGAAACGGGATCCGGATCGGAAAAGCGTTTGATGTATTTACAAGAGTCGTGAAAAAGCTCGGGATCCCGGTTGTTACCGGCTGGAACAGCATCGACTGCATGTACGATACAGATCCGCTCTATGTGGGACGTGCCGGACATATGGGCGACCGCGCCGGAAACTTTGCGGTTCAGAACAGCGACCTCTTATTATCGCTGGGAAGCCGTCTTTCTATCCGCCAGGTTGGCTACAATTATCCGACATGGGCGAGAGCAGCGTATGTGATCTACAATGACATCGACGCGGAAGAGTTAAAGAAACCGACGGTCCACGTTGATATGCCGGTCCATGCGGACGTGAAGGATCTTCTCGAGAAGCTGGAACTCGTTCTCGACGAGGAAGAATTTGATCCGAACGGCGGTGCAAAGGACAAAGAGGCAGTGGACAGCTGGATCCGTCAGTGCCAGACCTGGAAAGAAAAGTATCCGGTCGTTCTGCCGAAACATTATGAGGCCGGAGACGATGAGCCGGCAAACGTCTACGCGGCGATCAAGGAGATCAGCAAACGCGTGGAGGAGGACGTGATCACGGTTGTGGGCAATGGCTCCGCGTGCGTGGTAGGCGGACATGCCTATGAGATGAAGAAGGGACAGCGGTTCATCAGCAACTCTGCGATCGCTTCCATGGGTTACGACCTCCCGGCGGCGATCGGTGCCTGGGTGGCGGACCATACAAAGGATATTATCCTTGTGACCGGTGACGGAAGCATCCAGATGAACCTTCAGGAACTTCAGACGATCATCCATCACCACATGGGGATCAAGATCTTCCTGATCAACAACGGCGGCTACCACTCCATCCGTCAGACCCAGAAGACCCACTTCCATGAGCCGCTCATCGGAATCGGCGTGGACAGCCATGACTTAAGTTTCCCGAGTATGGAGAAACTGGCCTGGGCTTACGGCTATCCGTATGTGGCGGCGCATCACAACAGCGAGCTTGGTGCTGCTGTGGAGAAGACACTTGCGACGGAAGGTCCGGTGATCTGTGAGATCTTTGTTGATATGAAGCAGGGATTTGAGCCAAAGGCATCTGCGAAGATGCTGCCGGACGGAACGATGGTATCTGTACCGCTTGAGGATCTTGCGCCGTTCCTTCCGGAGGAAGAACTCAAGGAGAATATGTATATCCCGCTGGTGGAAAATAAGTAGGTTTGTCAGTAACGCAGGTCTGCGCACTTGCTGCGCTGACCGTAATACCTGTGAGGGGACTGAACAGCTGCGAATAAGTTTGGAGGATAACATGGAAATTTTAGTTTGTGTAAAACAGGTTCCGGACGATTCCGTAGAGATCGCTCTGGATCCGAAGACAGGCGCACCGGCGCTCGACGGTGTGACACCGGTCGTAAACGCATTTGATACATATGCACTGGAAATGGCTAAAAGATATATTGAAGATAATGGCGGTAATGTTACAGTCGCTACAATCGGTGACGACGATGCAACAGCTGCTTTAAGAACATGTCTGGCTGTAGGTGCCGGCAAAGCTTTCCTGATTAAGGATGCTTCATTTGCAGGTTCCGATACAACAGCTAAGGCTTATATCCTTTCTAAAGCCGTTGCTAAGATTGAAGAAATCAACGGCGCTAAATTTGACATTATATTCTGTGGTAAAGAAGCTACAGATTTCTCTAAAGGTATGGTTGGTGTACAGCTTGCTTCTGAACTCGGCGTTGGCGTTGCAACAGATGTTATCGCTGTTAATCCTGCAGAAGGCGGTGTAACTGTTAAACAGGAAACAGAGACAGGCTACAATGTAATTGATCTGGCTACTCCTTGTGTTGTAACAATTCAGAAGCCTGATTATGATCCAAGATACCCAACTATCAAGACAAAGATGGCTGCAAGAAAAGCTACAATCAACGAGATTACTGCTGCAGATCTTGCAGTGGATGCAGCTAAAGTTGGTGAAGCAGGTTCTCTGACAAAAGTCCTTAAATTATATGAGCCACCTAAGAAACAGGCTGGTGTTAAGATTCAGGAAGAAACTGTTGCTGATTCTACGATGCGTGCGCTT
>ERZ1106973.1257-NODE-1257-length-24193-cov-20.335653_pt1 | contig 24193 bp, 25 predicted proteins | sample MGYA00403686_ERZ1106973 | MGnify/ENA primary metagenome ERZ1106973 (study PRJEB35170, sample SAMEA104062408) | human gut metagenome | biome: human gut; feature: human-associated habitat; material: faeces | place: Denmark | collected 2012-11-06 ...
AAAAACAGTGAATAAAAAGTGCCTGTTTGCCGTGGTAATTGTGCTTGTAAGTCTTGTCCCTTATTTTCAATATTGGTAAGGTAACGCGGAGAAATATTCATTGCGTCGCTTACATCTTTGCGACTTTCCTTTCTCGCTGTCCGCGCCGCTTTTATCGCTTGCCCGAAAGCTGCGAAGTCATAAAGTGGTACAGGTCTTTTAGCCATAATTATTCACCCTGCTATATTGTATAGTTCCTAACTTTTTCAAGATACGTCTATACAATTCCTACATCTAGCTTAAATAATTCCTAATATATGATTGGATAAATTTTAAATTCTTTATGAAATCTTCAAAAATAGAAACTATTCTTTATTCATAATCAAAAGAAAGGGTATCACAAAATATGGAAATGATTTTAAAAACAACAAACCTTTGCAAATCTTTCAGCGGGCAAACGGTTGTAAACAATATTTCGCTGAACATTGAAAGAAATTCTGTCTATGGACTGCTTGGACCGAACGGAGCTGGAAAATCTACAACACTAAAAATGATTACTGGCATTTTGAAACCGACTTCTGGAAACATCGAATTTGACGGTCATACATGGAAGCGTAGCGACTTAAACCATATCGGGGCATTGATTGAAATGCCACCGCTTTATGAGAACCTAACCGCCTATGAAAATCTGAAAGTGAGAACTACCGTGTTAGGGCTGACAGATAAGCGGATTGACGAAGTGCTGCAAATCGTCCGGCTGACGGAAACAGGCAAGAAAAGAGCCGGACAGTTTTCTCTTGGTATGAAACAGCGTCTTGGAATTGCAGTTGCATTACTAAACAACCCGAAGCTGCTCATACTTGATGAACCAACCAACGGGCTTGACCCGATTGGGATTGAAGAACTTAGAGAGCTTATCCGTTCCTTTCCTGCAAAGGGTATTACCGTTATTTTATCAAGTCATATTCTCTCCGAGGTACAACAGACCGCTGACCACATCGGCATTATTGCGGGCGGCGTCTTAGGCTATGAGGGGAAACTTAATGCAAACGAAAATTTGGAACAGCTTTTTATGGACGTTGTAAAAAGCAATCACAGGGAGGGTTAAGGCATGGACTATCTAAAATCAGAACATTTGAAATTCAAGAGGACAATATCGAACAAACTGATTTTCATTGTTCCGCTAATTACGGCTATTTTTGCATGGATTATGGGTGGATATATGGGGTATCAGTACATGACGCTTTACTGGTGGTATGCGTTCCTGCTTCCTGGAGCAATCGCAATTTTGTGTTCTTTGTCACACAGAAAAGAAGAAAACGCAGGGAAATACTATTCGGTATTTTCTATGCCTGCAAACCTTTCGAGATTTGAATTTGCTAAGGGCATTATCTTAGTCGAAAAACTGCTTGTTTCAGCGATATTTTTAGCATTGCTTATTTCTATCAGTAATATCATTGCTCCGGCAACGGCAGTATATTCTCTTTTACACAGCATTACAGGAAGTATCGGAATTATCCTTGCGTCTGTCTGGCAAATCCCTTTGTGTCTGTACTTAGCACGCAAAACGGGAATGTTTGTGCCGATTGTGTTAAATACAATACTTGGGATTGTCCTATCTACTGCTACCGCATTAGGAAATACAATAGCATGGTGGTTTGTACCGTATTGTTGGGCAGCAAAACTGGCAGAGCCACTTATGGGAATTGAAATGAACGGAACTTATGCGGGGAATTGTGGATTTTCTATAGCCATTATGATTTCCATTTCGTTGTCAATACTCTTGTTTCTTATTTTATCCTATGCCGACGCAAAGGATTTTTCCAAAGGGAGGTAGACAGAAATGGGTTTTATTTATGCGCTTCGTTCTGAACAGGAAAAAACGAAGCATACATCGTTTTGGGCTATTCATTTTTGTGTACCCGTTATGGGGGCATTGTTATTTCTTGCTTACTATTCCCTGTATGCCAGCACCGCAGACAGTAAAAAGCTCAAAATGATATTGGAAATTACTACAACGTTTTTTCCGTTGTTGATAAGCGTTATTGTTGGTCTGAACGTTGCACTGGAAGAAAAAGCTTCACACTTCCAAACGCTGCTTGCTGTACCAAACAGACACAAAAATATGCTTGCAAAATTAACTTATCTTTATGGTTCGGGGGTATTTGCATTGTTCTTTCTGTTCCTGTTATTTGTGATTGGCATACATCTTTTGGGAATGGCTGATACAGTGCAGCTCGGAATGCTCATTGGAGCCGCCGCCGGGATGGCCTTTTGTAATTTTATAATATACATCTTGCACCTGTTCCTTAGCTTCAAATTTGGATTAGGGTTATCCCTGTTTTGGGGCGTGTTTGAAAGTCTGCAATGTATCTTATATAGCAATATTGAGCTGAAAGGTGTAGCCCGGTATATCCCCTTTGCATGGTCTATGAATTGGGTACAGGATATTTTGAGCCGACAAATTTTCAACTATGGAACGGAAAAAATATGGATTGCAGCATTAACGACAGGTGGCTTGTTGCTGACCTTATTGTGGTTTTCTCATTGGGAAGGACGGAAAAATTATGAATAGAAATAGAAAAATGGTTATCGTCTTTCTGTTTGCTTTTGTTTTATGCTTTTCTCTTGTAGGCTGTACTTTACAGGACAGAATCGAAGAATATTCCAGTGGCAAGGAACAATGCTATTTGAATACGGAAAATGTAACACGTTTTTCCTATAAAGGTAACGATTACACCATTTTGGCAGATACCGTATCAAATGGCGGGCTTGGAGAATGGATTGGATATATCCGGCAGCTTGCCGCCATAGACGAGAACGGAAAAATATTGCTGCAAGAAAATGTTGAACCGGCAACTTTTCAATCCTTAGCGGATTTGGCGGAGAAAGCACCAGAAGCCGCTTACATTATTCCTTTTCTCAATGTATATGCGGCTCCTAACGCAGACGATTATCTTATTGTAGATGTAAACGGAGGGTATCATAAAGCTGTTATCAGCGAAAATGTCAAAGATAGCGATACTGTTTTTGATTTTAAGAAAACAGAAGAATCTATAAATGACAGCTTTGAAGTCAATCCAGAAAATGCGACACAGCTTCTTTGGGGCGGGACGGTTTATCAAGTAACGTCTGATATGGTATCAGATGATGAATTAGGCAGCTACATTGATATTCTCGCTGAAAGTGTTACATTCGATACAGAAACGAAAATCCCTTTGTCAAAAGAAGATTTAAGCAAGATTGACTGGTACGGGGAAAATGCCGGACAGGGGCGAGAGTATTGGTTTTACACAGATGTCTATGAGATTTACGGAACCGATAAAGCGGAAGCGGTTGCGGTCAATGTAAATGATAACTACTATATTGCAAAGCGACAATGACAGCTTTCCTGCCCTTGGAGCTTGTGCTATACTAAAAAGGACAACGAAAGGAGGCAACAATATGGCGGCGATCCTTATGATTGATGATGAACGGGCTATTTTAGAGCTTGTCAAAAACGGGCTGCGAAAGGATGGGCATTTCGTGACCGCTTATACCTCTGCCGCACAGGTACCGCTTGATAAGCTGAACAGATATGACTTGATTATACTGGATATTATGATGCCAGATGTAGACGGCTTTTCTTATTGTGATAAAATTCGTTCCCTTGTAGACTGTCCTATTCTTTTTCTGACAGCAAAGACAATGGAGCATGACATCACATTTGGGCTTGCTCTGGGAGCAGACGACTATCTGACAAAACCATTTCGCATTGCAGAATTGCGGGCGAGAGTAAACGCCCACTTACGGCGTGAACGTAGGGAACGACATACCGCACTTACCTTTGACCGCATAAAAATTGATTTATCTGCAAAAGAATTACGGGTAGATAACACGCCTGTTGCCTTAACGAAAAGCGAATATCTGATTTGTGAATATCTTGCAAGGAATAAAGGACAGGTATTTTCAAAAGAACAGATTTACGAAACTGTTTTCGGCTTAGAGGGCGACAGTGATAATTCTACGATTTCTACTCATATCAAGAATATCCGGTCAAAATTGAACAAACTGGATATTCAGCCGATAGAGACAGTCTGGGGGATTGGGTATAAATGGGAATGAAAAAAACAACATCACTGAAAGCGTCTTTTTGGAAATTCTTATATATGCTGTTGATTGGACTAATAGGTGCGGTGGCAATACCATTTAGTCTTATTTTAGCTGGAACCAGTACAGGGCTTATTACCTATGCGAATTATTCAGAACGCTACACAAAAGATCTTGCTCCTGTTATTGCCGCAACGCCGGATTTGGCAGATGTGCAGCTTCCTATGGGCTGTAAATATTTGGTGCTGGATAAAAATTATCAAGTGACGGAAACGACCTTAGAGGGCGACGATTTGGACCGGGCTATGGAATACGCAATATCCGGGAAGATAAATTCAAACCTCAACAAACAGTATTTGTTTGTGACCCGCAAAAATGAATATGTAGTGCTGCAATATTACATAGGTTCACAGTTTACAAATGAATGGCTTTATGAGTATTTTCCCTCACCGGAAATTCTGCTTTATATTTTTATAGCAATCAACTGTATTGCAGTATGCGTGATATTGACAGCGAAGTTTGCAAAAAATATGCGGACGCAGCTCTCTCCGCTTTTTGAAGCGACAAGGCAGGTAGCAGAACAAAATCTTGATTTTGAAGTGGAACATTCAAAAATCAAAGAATTTGAGGACGTACTTTGTTCTTTTGCAAATATGAAAGATAATCTGAAAATATCTTTAAAGAAGCAATGGAACGCGGAACAGTTACAGAGAGAACAGATTGCAGCACTCGCTCACGATTTGAAAACACCTTTGACCGTCATTCAAGGAAATATTGATTTGATAAATGAAACGGAGCTTGACGACGAACAACGTCTATATGCGGGTTACATTACTGAAAGCTCCGAACAGATAGGCATTTATATTAAAGCGTTAATTGACATTTCCCGGACAATCGCCGGGTATCAGCTTCATTTGGAGAAATTTGATATAGCTGATTACATGGGCCAGATTAAAGCGCAGGCAAGCTCTTTATGCCTTACCAAAGGAATTTGTCTGCAACTGGAAACGGGGGCTAACCTGGGCACACTCAAGGCGGATAAGCTGCTGTTGGAACGGGCAATTATGAATGTGATAAGCAATGCGTTAGACTATTCTCCACCACAGGGGACAATTTATGTAACGGTGCAAAAAACGGACTGCTTTTTACATATATCTATAACGGACGAGGGAGGCGGCTTCACACCGGAGGCCCTACATCATGCACAGGAACAGTTTTTCATGGGCGACAAAAGCCGTACTTCTAATATGCACTTTGGTATGGGACTTTATATCACAAGCAGCATTATCAAGCAACATGGCGGGCAGCTTGTTTTAGAAAATTCAAAAGAAACCGGCGGCGCAAAGGTTACTATGAAACTTCCTTGCTGATTTTCCGATAGTGTAATGGACGTCTTTTATGTCCGTCCATTTTTCAAATCTTTATGGAATCTTCAAAAATTCCTCTTATCATGTATCTAAAGAAAAAACATCTGCTCAGCGGCAGAAAAGAAAAAAACCGCTGCTGGGCAGACCCATTTTCACGCTTAATTTATATTCACTGGTGGCGGTTTTGAGAAATCAAGGCCGCTGCCTTCTTTCTGTCATTCCCAGCAGTTAAAGGCATGGCGGCCCACGGGAGGACGCCGCCATGCTGTTTTACTATCATTATAATCTAATCCACTTCTACCGCTTAAAAAAAGCCTTGCCCCGCCACGGGAATATTCCGGCTATGAGTATGAACTATACCATGTAAGAAAACAACAAAACGCTTCAAATCGTCGCCCGGTAGGTTTACGACCTGCCGGGCGATTTTTGTCGATTTTTGCGGATTGTCATTTCCGGCAAAAAATCAGATGGAAAAGGAGGCGGTCAGCAGACCAGGGCCAGCATAACATATCATCGTATACCATTTCCACCATAGCATGGAACGGCATTTGCAAATGGCTTTTCACTTATGGATGAAGATGAGATATTTTTTCCTGCTTGAAGAAAAAACAATTCTCCTATTCGACACCACTCCCAACTCTCCGGGATGTCAAAAGGCACTTCATCTGCAATGCAGACAGGCTCATTTTTGCCGATCTTCTCATAAGGCAAATTATCGGAAAAGCCCAAGACAGTAATCTATGCGTATCGCGCTATCGACACAAAACGGTAAAGTGGATTTTATCTACTTTTGCCGTTTTTCTTTTTTCTTAAATTGAAAAATTTTCAAAACTGTATTCCAAAACAGCCCTGCGGATTCCTATTAGTGTAGGGGCCTTCAAAATCTTTTGTGAAACGGCTTTCCTCTAGTTTTATGAGTGGAAAATAAACAAAATCCATGTTCTAAAATTAGGTAGTTCAACAAAATTTGAAAATCTGTATGCCAAACGCCCATTTTAGAATGTTATAGGTAGAGGGGAACGTTGGAAAAATGAATTTTCTTTGAACTTTCAAAAGACCCGGTTTAAAAACACCCCTTAAAGTTTGTATAGGGTATAGGAAGTGTTTTCAAAAGTAAGCCAATTCACTACGGTATCACTGATGAAATTCCCCGATTCCTTACAAAGTTACATCGCACCTTGAAAATCGCATGAGCCACCCCAGCAGGATACCTCTGGTACTGAATGTGCATTCTGCGCGTCTTACCGGAAAATACGCCGGAGAAAATCGGGCAGGAACGGGCTGGGACAGAGTGGACAGTGGTTAAGAGCAAGATTCGCCTTTGTATACGAAACCGCTCCTACGGGCAGTTTCTCCACGGCGGCATCTTGATGGGGATTGCGCTCCCCATACCCTCACATCGTGCAAAATCACATGATTTTGCCCATTGGTGGCCTGCTGCAGCAGGTCACAGCCGGAGTGCAGATGCACTGCCGGGAAAATCAAATTCTTGATTTTGGAAAGGAGACCCCATGCCAAGAACGAAGAAAAAAGTGAAATCTATCGTAAAGACAAAAGTAATCTCCGCACGAGTTACAGAAGTAGTACATGAACTTTTACATCGGCAGGCAGAAGATGCCGGAATGACCCTCTCTGAATTTACAGCGCAGATGCTGATGAAAGGCCGCGTGAATACCTCGTATGTGTTCTATGTCCACCCGGACGAAATTGAAGCCATCACACGGGAGTTTGCCGCCATCGGGAATAATCTGAACCAGATCGCGGCGTTCTTCAACAGCGGCGGTATCCAGTCGCGCGCTATGCTCGAAAACATCAACCATGCAATTTCCTGTATTTTTGAAATGCGGGAGCAAGTCGCAGAAATGGCAGGAAAGAATTATGGCAATCTTAAAGCACATCGCAAGTAAGAGCTCCAACTATGGTGCTGCGCTGGAATATCTGATTTTCAAGCATGACGAACTTCGGAAAACTCCGATCCTTGACCAAAACGGAAATCGTATTATGCGGGATGAGTTTTATCTGGACGGCCTGAACTGTGAACCCTATTCCTTTGATGCGGCCTGCCAGCAGCTGAACCGCGAATATCAGAAGAACAAAAATAAGAATGAAATCAAAAGCCATCATTACATCATCAGCTTTGACCCACGGGACAGCACAGAAAATTGCTTGACGGGGAAACGGGCACAGGAGCTTGGACTGGAATACGCAAAAGCAAATTTTCCGGGGCATCAGGCATTGGTCTGTACGCACATGGACGGTCACAATGGCAGCGGAAATATTCATGTCCATATCGTAATCAACAGTTTGCGAAAGCTGGATGTACCTAAGCAGTCCTTTATGGAGCGACCCATTGACTGCAAGGCAGGGCACAAGCACCATCTGACAAAAGACTACTTGAAACATTTACAGAAATCTCTGATGGATATTTGCATGAGGGAAAACTTGAATCAGATCGATTTGCTTTCCCCCTCTCTCTCTAAAGTTTCGGAGCAGGAATATTACGCTAAACGGCGCGGACAGATTAATCTGGACCTTACCAATCTGGAACTTCTTGGCGATGGGTTCACACCAGCAAAGACGACTTTTGAAACGGAGAAGGAAAAAATCCGAAATGCCATTACCGATATAGCAAAACGATCTGCATCTTTTATGGATTTCCAAAACCTCTTAAAGCTGGAATACGGCATTTTGGTGAAAGACCATCGAGGGCGATTCAGCTACCTTCCAGCAGACAGGGAGAAATTTATCTCTGCCAGAACGCTGGGAACCAGTTTTGACCGTGAGCATCTTTTACTGCTTTTTCAGTGCAACGCAGCCGAGAAAGAAAAGCAGCAGTGTCGTGTCAATGATCCTATGGATGCGCTGTACATCAAGTCGAATCTCCGGCTGGTTGTAAATTTGCAGGATTGCGTAAAAGCCCAGCAGAGCTATGCCTATGCCCAGAAAGTCAAAATCTCAAATTTACAGAAGATGGCGCAGACCGTTCTCTATGTGCAAGAGCACGGATATGATTCATACGAAAAACTTTATGAAGCTGCCGAGAGTATTGACCGAAAAATGGCGACGGCTCGAAGTGATGCGAAACTCACGGAAGTCAAGCTGAAAAAGGTCAACGAGCAGATTCATCATTTGGGTCAGTATTTTTCTACAAAATCTGTTTATAGCGAATTTCTGAAAGCACCTAACAAGAAAATTTTTCGGCAAACCCACTTCGATGAAATTGCAAAATACGAGGAAGCGCGTCAATTTCTAAAGCGGGATTTCCTAGACGAAAAATTCCCTTCGATGAAAGATCTCCGGGCAGAAAAAGAACTTCTGATGTGCACAAAGGATGCACGGTATGAAACATACCACTATTTTAAGGAACGCAATACAGAAATACAGACGGTACTTGCCAATGTTGACAGCATCCTTGAAATGGAAAAATTGCAGCAGCGTGAACAGCGGCCGCGAGCCAAGAAGCGCAGCTACGATATGAGCCTGTAAATCAGCAGGGTCTTCCACCCCGCACCCCGGAACCCTGCCGGATGCGTAAGCCCGTGCAGGGCTTTCCCATCCGGCAGGGACTTTTGAAAATAAGAAGGAGGTCAATTTTCAAGAACAACAATTTATTTGAAATCGTAAAACGGAATATCACTACCCGGCAGACCGCAGAAGCCTATGGCTTTCAACCCAACCGTAGCAGCATGATTTGCTGTCCATTCCATGCAGACCGCAATCCCAGCATGAAAGTGGATTCCCGGTTTCACTGTTTTGGCTGTGGAGCGGATGGTGATGTAATCGACTTCACCGCAAAACTGTTTCAGCTGTCCTTGCGGAAGGCGGCGGAAAAGCTGGTCGCAGATTTTGGACTTTCGGGGAATCCTGTTTTTCCACTACAGTATCCGAAAATTGTGGAATATAAAGGTCAAAACCCAATCCAAACATTGTACGAGTGCAGCGCGATTCTGGGTGACTGGCGCAAACGATTTGCGCCGAAGTCAGCAGAGGAAGAACTGCATCCCTGCTTTGTTGCCAGCCTGCATTATACTGATTACATCCAATATCTGATAGAGAATCGACATTTTCTCACCGAACATCAGAAGGAGGTTCAACAGATTGCCCAACGAATCCGAAAATACCAGATCGACCATTTCCAACATCCGCAAAATGCTCTCGCAGGCTGAAAAAGGCGGTGTTCAGAACACGATTCAAAACTGTGTGACCGTTTTGCAGAACGACCCAGTTCTTGCAGATTCCATCCGGCTGAATCTGCTGAGTGAACGTATTGATATTGTAAAGCCGATGGGTTGGCAGCGTTCCGGCCCTACGCTGACCGACACCGATATGATGTACATTCTGCGCCGAATGGAAAAATACGGCCTGTACAGCGAAAAGCGGGTGTCTGCAGCAATTCGCATTGTTGCCAACGAAAATCATTATCACCCTATCCGGGACTACTTGAATGACTTGAAGTGGGATGGCGCAGAGCGGATAAGTCACGCTTTGCATCGCTTTCTCGGTGCGGCAGAAGATGAGCTTACCGCAGAAGCCTTGAAGATTTTTCTGCTTGGAGCGATCAAACGGGTGTTTCATCCCGGCTGCAAGTTTGAAATGATGCTTTGCTTGGTCGGTGGGCAGGGTGCAGGAAAATCCTCTTTCTTCCGGCTGCTTGCTATCAAAGATGAATGGTTCTCGAATGATTTGCGGCGAATGGACGATGATAATGTGTTCCGCAAGCTGCAAGGCCACTGGATCATGGAAATGTCGGAAATGATTGCGACTGCCAATGCCAAAAGCATCGAGGAAATCAAGAGCTTTCTCAGCAAGCAGAAAGAAACCTACAAAATCCCGTATGAAACACACCCGGCAGATCGTTTGCGGCAATGTGTCTTTGCAGGAACGACCAATCGACAGGACTTCCTGCCCCGTGACCGCACGGGAAACCGCCGCTTTATCCCCATCCCGGTGGATGCAACACAGGCTGAAGTACATATTCTGGATAACGAAGCGGAATCCCGTGCCTATATCGACCAGCTTTGGGCAGAAGCCATGACAATTTACAACAGCGGTGATTATAAGCTGACATTCAGCCCTGCCATGCAGGAGGCCTTGCAGATTTGCCAGAAAGATTTCATGCAGGAAGATACGCAGGCTGGTATGATCTATGCGTTTCTGGAAGATTACACGGGTGACCGGGTATGTTCCAAGCAACTTTACACCGAAGCACTGGGCAACCTGAATCTTCCTGCGGAATGGGAAACCCGTGCCATCTGTGAGATCATGACTGCTGGAATTGCGAATGGCGAAATCAAGGGGTGGATAGCCCATAAAGCAGCCAAACGCTACCCGAAATATGGCGTGCAGAAAGGCTGGGAGCGTGTAACCGCTGCAAAAGTGGATGCAGATGGTTTCGTAGAACTGACAGACAAAGAAGCCCAACAGATGGGATTTCCGTTTTGAAGGGCTGCTTTACATTGTTGGTTACAGGTCTGGTTACATCTTACAGCTGCCTCAAAGTCGCATCATTCCAAATAATTTCCCTATTTGTAACCATGTAACCTGTAACTGATAAGAAAAAATAAATACGGAAAATTGCCAGCACACCATTGCAGAAAAAGTTTTCTGTTGTGGTTACAGTCTGTTGGTTACAAACAAAAACACGGAGGTTTTGCCTATGAAAGAAGTTCGCGTTTGCGAAGCAATGAAGTCCCCGGTGGGGACTTTAAGCGACGGAACGGTCTTGCATCAGCAAGATGGAGGGACCAAGTCCCGACAAGTTCCGATCTGGGAGAAAAGCAATCTGACGCTGGAAGAAGCCGCAGCTTATTCCGGCATTGGTATCAACAAGCTGCGTGAAATGAGCGATTCCAAAGACTGTACCTTTGTTCTCTGGAATGGTACGAAACGGCTGTTGAAACGCCGCAGGCTGGATGAACACCTTGACCGATTATTTTCGATTTGACAATGACCGATTATTTTCGATTTGACAATAAAAATGAAGTCGGCAGTTGAAAGCACCTCGGCGGTATGGTATGATTAAGCTGTAGGTTGCTTTCTGCCAACAATGGAGGACATAACGATGGCAGAAAGAAGAAAAGACTCAAAGAAGCGTGTTCTAAAGGAAGGTGAATATCAGCGCAGCAACGGAACGTATGAATATCGCTGGCGCAGTGAAAACGGCAAGCGAAATAATGTGTACGCCAAAAGTCTGGAAGAACTTCGTGAGAAAGAAGCAGAGATTCAGCGTGACCGCAGTGATGGAATCCGTGCAGAAGCGCGGAACGCGACTATCAATGACATTCACGAGCAGTGGCTGCAACTGAAAAAGGGGCTGAAAGCCAATACACTGGTCAATTACGAGTATATGTACAAGATGTACGTATTCCCGGAGTTTGGGAAGCGGAAGGTCGGAAGCCTGAAAAAGTCGGATGTGCGGCGGTTTTACAACGGCCTTGTGGATTCACAGCGTTTGAAAGTGGCAACGGTGGAGAACATCCATACCGTGCTGCATCAGGTGCTGGATTTTGCAGTGGAGGACGAATATCTCCGTATCAATCCATCCGATAATGCGTTGAAAGAACTCAAACAGACGCACAATCTGGACAGTGAACGCCGCAAGGCTCTGACCGCAGGCCAGCAGAAGCTGTTGATGAACTTCTTGAAAAACAGCGAGAAGTACAATCACTGGCTTCCCATCATTACCGTGATGGTGGAATGTGGTCTCCGTGCTGGTGAGGCAACGGGTTTGCGTTGGGAGGACATCAACCTTGATACGGGTGAAATCAGTGTAAATCACACGTTGATTTATTACAGCCACCGGGAGAAAGGTTGTCTGTACGGAATCAATACACCCAAAACGGAAGCTGGAAACCGAATTGTGCCTATGACTCCGGAAGTCAAGGCTGCTTTTGTACAAGAGCGAGAGTATCAGAAGAAAACTGGAATTTCCTGCAAGGTGACGATTGATGGCTATACGGATTTTATTTTTGTAAACCGTTTTGGCGAGTGCCAGCATCACAGCACCATCAATAAAGGCATTGACCGTATCATCCGCGACTGCAACGAGGAACAGTTGGCAAAATGCGAAAGCGGTACAATCAAGCCGAAAAAACTTGTTCTGCTTCCGAAGTTTAGCTGTCATTCCCTGCGTCACACCTGTGCTACCCGTCTTTGCGAGGCTGGAATCAACATGAAGGTCATTCAAGACGTATTGGGCCACGCCGATATTACCACCACCATGAACATCTACACCGAGGCCACAAAAAATCTCAAGAAAAAGGAAATCGACAAGTTTGCAGAGTTCTTATCTGCAACCACGACATTTGAAGGAAAGGAGGAAAATGACTGATGGAAAATAAATCTGCAGCCCCAGTAGCACAGGTTCTTGTTCCGGCAGTGAGTGAGATTCGTTCTCTGCTGGAAGCTTCCCGTAAAAATGTAGCACAGCAAGTCAATCAGGAACTGCTGTCAACTTATTGGAAGATTGGTGAGGTCGTTGTTCGTTGTGAACAAAATGACAGCATCCGTGCTGCATATGGTGAAAAGACCTTATCGCAGCTTTCCAGGGCGTTGACAAAGGAGCTTGGCAAGGGCTTTTCGCGCTCGAATGTTTACAATATGCGGCAGTTCTATCTCAGCTATCCAATTTTCCAGACAGTGTCTGGAAAATTGAGTTGGTCGCACTACTGTGAGCTGTTATCCATTTCCGATAAGGAGAAGCGCAGCTTCTACGAAAAAGAAGCGGTCAATTCTGGCTGGTCTGTCCGTGAATTAAGACGCCAGATGGAAAGTTCCCTGTTTGAACGGTTGCTCTTGTCTCGTGGGGATGCCAACAAGGAACAAGTTTTAGCATTGGCTGAAAAAGGTGTGGACTACACAAAGCCGGAGGACATCATCAAAGACCCGTATGTATTCGAGTTTTTGGGGCTGCCGGAAGAAAAGCCGTTCCTTGAAAGCGATTTGGAAGCAGCACTGGTGCGACAAATCGAAGATTTCTTGCTGGAACTTGGCCGGGGCTTTATGTTTGTCGGCACACAGCAGCGTGTCACAGTGAACAACACCCACTACTATGTGGATATGGTGTTCTACAATAAGATTTTACACGCCTATGTGCTGATCGAGTTGAAAACCACCAAGCTCACGCCCGAAGCCGCCGGACAAATCAATATGTATCTGAACTACTACGCCGCAGAGGTCAACGACCCGGAAGATAATCCTCCTATCGGCATCATCCTCTGCACTGACAAGGACAGCGTAGCAGCCGAGTATGCGCTGGGCGGTTTGTCGAATCAGATTTTTGCATCCCGGTACGTCTTATATATGCCGAACAAGGAGCAGCTTATTAGGCAGGTGGAAGAAGTCCTGAAGCGTTGGCACTCTCACGAGGACGAATAAGTTTACCACCAGCCTTACCACTGACTTACCACCAATTTGAGAATAGCTGTAAACAGTTGCGTAGAGTTGCGAAAAATAAGACCTTTTTATCTTGCACAAATAAAGGCTTATGAACACTTGTAAACAGCTATAAATCACCACCAGTCAAGCTCCCCACGATGAAGCCGATTGAGCAGTAAATTTCCAATTTGCAACCAATAAAGCCTGAAACTTCTTGATGTTACGAGAAGTTTCAGGCTTTTTGTTTGCGATAATTTCCAGCGATTTTCACGCCATACGCCAATTTTACGCCAAATGATGTAGGATTTTGTGCAGAGCAAAAAGAGCGTTGTTCCGGTTTGGCAGTAGAAACGGCTGTGTGGTAGGCGGGTGCAGACCTGCAAAGGGCTGCATCAGAAAGTGGATTTATAGATCTGCAAACGGACAGCCGGAACTTTTCACCGAAAGAGAAGCAAATGTGAAAAACATGGAGGATATCTTATGAACAAACTGCTTTCTTGCCGCTACAACATAGACACCAACCGGGTAGAAGCCCGGTTTGCAGACGGCTCTGCCGTTGCCATCGACTGCATCGCCATCGAGGACGAGTACGGCAATACCCCAGCACAGAGGGCAGAGCTGGACTGGCTGCTGTACAATAAGCCGTTGGAGTATGCACAGCTTGTACTGAGTGGGAAGATTGCGCACTATCTGTCACTGGGATGTGAGCATGGCAGACCAAAAGATCAAGTCTAATGAACCAAACAACTGCTGATTCGTATTTCTTTTGATACGGGTCAGCAGTTGTTTCTGTTTTATGCATATCACAACTGCGCAAGCAAATACGCTTATTCCGCCTTCCCTTCCAGCCTGTTTTTATACCCTTCGCCCCATGCCCGCATGGCATCCAGAACCGGTTTCAAACTATATCCCAATTCGGTCAGAGTATATTCCACCCGGGGCGGCACTTCAGCATAGACCTTCCGGGTCAGCAATCCGCTTTCCTCCATCTGCCGCAGCTGAGCGGTCAAAACCTTCTGGGTCACATGGCCGATGGACTTTTTCAGTTCTCCAAAGCGCTTTGTGCCCGGCATCAGATCCCGGAGGATCAGCACCTTCCATTTATCGCTGATGAGGGTCAGGGTGGTCTCCACCGGGCAGGCCGGGAGTTCTTTGAGGATTTCCTTTTCCATAATTACCTCCAAGGGAATTTCAAGTGGTCATCGTGCCGGATGCACGGATACCACAAACCGCTTTATGGCATCATTATAGCTTTCAACAGCAAAAAAAGCAAGCAGCATCGCAATGGTATCTTTTTGGTAACTACACCACAATATTGTGCGTACTTCACAAGCCGCACAAAGCACATTACAATAAAGCTGTCAGAAAAAACAATGTATGGAGGTACATCCCATGAATAAAGTCGTAGAATTTCTGAACGCAAACCCGGTGCAGTATCTGGCCACCGTAGGCCGTGACGGCAAGGCCAAGTGCCGTCCCTTCATGTTTGCCGGTGAGCTGGACGGCAAGCTGTGGTTCTGCACCAACAACCAGAAGGATGTTTACAAGGACCTGCAGGCAAACCCCAATATCGAGATCTCCGTTTCCAGCCCGGAGTACGCATGGATCCGTCTGCATGGCAAGGCTGTGTTTGAAAACAACATGACCGCCAAGGAGATGTGCATCGCAAACCCCATCGTGAAGAGCCAGTACGGCGAGGCTGCCAACCCCATCTTTGAGGTGTTCTATCTGGAGGATGCCCACGGCATCATTGCAGACTTCTCCGGCAACCCTCCCTACGAGTTCTGATCTGAAAAAACAGCGCAGCAGTCTTCTGAACGGGTAGACTGCTGCGTTTTTATAGAAAGGTTTTGAAAGGCAGGCGAACACCATGAACCAGAGTGAGCGGCGAACGATCCTTATTCAGGTGCTTTTGAAAGAACGCCCGGAGTATCGGGGACTGCGGATACCGGCAGACGCAGACACCCAGTGGCAGCTTCTGCGGGGCTTGCTGAATATCCGTGAACCACGGCGTATCGGCACAGACTTTCTGCAAATACAGGATGCGTACCTGCAAGAGGAAATCGCCGCAAAAGGCATCACCGATGCGGCTGACCTGACGCCCCTGCAGCCGGGGCTGTACCTCTGGCAGAGGGACATTACCACCCTGAAATGCGATGCCATTGTCAACGCCGCCAACAGCGGCATGACCGGCTGCTACTGCCCGAACCACGGCTGTATCGACAACGCCATCCACACCTATGCCGGGGTACAGCTGCGTCTTGCCTGTGCGGAGATCATGGACAGGCAGAGACACCCGGAACCCACCGGACAGGCAAAGATCATGGCCGCATTTAATCTGCCCTGCCGCTATGTGCTGCATACGGTTGGCCCGATCATCAACAGGCGAGTGACCAAAGAGGACAAAGAACTGCTGGCTTCCTGTTATCGCTCCTGTCTGGAGCTGGCGGCAGAGAACGGGCTGGAAAGCGTAGCGTTCTGCTGCATTTCCACGGGAGAGTTTCACTTTCCCAACCAGCTTGCAGCAGAGATTGCGGTGCAGACTGTGAAAGAGTTCCTGCAAACACCCACAAGCATCAAAAAGGTGATTTTCAATGTTTTCAAAGATATGGACAAAAAAATCTACGAACGATTGCTCCGGACCGATTGATACGCTGCGGCAGGTCCTGAGCCATGCCGATGCAGTGGTCATTGGTGCAGGTGCAGGGCTTTCTACCTCGGCAGGTTTCACCTATGACAGGGAGCGGTTCCGGGAATATTTCTCCGATTTTGCCAGCAAGTACGGATTTACGGATATGTACTCCGGTGGCTTTTACCCCTACCCCACCATGGAGGAATACTGGGCATACTGGAGCCGCTATATTTACATCAACCGCTATCAGGATGCACCCAAGCCGGTGTATCAAGGTCTGTTTTCTCTTGTGAAAGACAAGGACTACTTTGTGCTGACCACCAACGTGGACCACTGTTTTCAGAAAGCAGGGTTCGACAAAAAACGGTTGTTCTATACACAGGGTGATTACGGTCTGTTCCAGTGCAGTGAACCATGCTGTCAGGAAACATATGACAACGACAAGCTTATCCGGCAGATGGTGGAAGCGCAGGGGTATATCATTGCACCGGATGGTCAGCTGACCGTACCGGAGAATACCATCCTGAAAACTTATATCCCGTCCGAGCTTGTTCCCCACTGCCCGCACTGCGGCAGACCCATGAGCATGAACCTTCGTGCAGACGATACCTTTGTGGAGGACGTGGGTTGGCACACTGCTGCCGACCGGTACAGCGAATTTCTGCGCCGCCACGAGGGGCAGCGCATCCTCTTTCTGGAATTGGGTGTTGGCTACAACACCCCGGTCATCATCAAGTATCCGTTCTGGCGGATGACCGCTAAAAATCCAAACGCATTCTACGTCTGCATCAATCAGGGGCAGGCCATTTGCCCGCCGGAGATCGAGCGACAGTCTGTCTGCATTCATGCAGATATTGGCGCTATTATAGCGCAATTGTGACCCACAAGAGGGCTGGCATCGTCCAGCCCTCTCTCTTTTTGCCAAAGTTTTTGATGCATTTTCTTGCATTCTGCCGAAAGTAACGTATTCTCGGATTTTTTTGTTGACAAAGCTCGATTTTTGTGGTAATCTATCCCAACAATTTAATATAACATATTTACTTAGAGTTCCAGCTCGGCTCCCGAAGGAGCCGGAGCAAGTTTTTAACTTTCTTATCGCTACATAACGAACCCGAACCAAGGCCACCCCGGAAGGGATGGTCAGGTTCAGGTTGTTGTGTGGCGATTTTTTATTGCCAAATCCAGCACCGAACCTTGACAACCGCATGACCGTCTGCATGGGATACCCGGCGATGACCCCTCACGAGGGAGAGCCGGAAAACGCCGCCGAGAGGGGGCAGGAAAACCATGTGGGGAGAACGGCTAAACGTTGATTCCTCAGTTACCAGAAAACAATGTGGTCAAATTGACCACATTGTTTTTCTGTAACGCCAGTGAAAGGAGGGTCATCTCCATGTATATGACAAACGAAAAATGGGAGCAGAACAATCAGGATTATTTGAAAGAATCGTATGAGGAAACGGGTTTTACCGCCGGAGGATACGCCGTCCGCAAACTTATCTGCGGCGGCTGTGGTCGGGTGTTCTACACCACCATCTACACCAAGAAATACTGTCACAGCTACTGGTGCGGCAATCAGGCCAACAATCGGCGGCAGCGGGAATACCGCCAAATGCGCCGTCAGGATTTAGTATGCCAGTGCTGCGGTGAAAAATTCACACCCAAACGTGCAGATGCCCGCTATTGCAGCAATGCCTGTCGGCAAAAAGTCTATCGAAAACGTGTTACAGATGCTGCAAGTGCTCAAAATGAGCACTTGGTTAAGCGTAACGCATCTGCCAAATAAAACTCAGTCCCTCACAAATGGGGGAACAGAAATTCATCGACCTGTTACGGAAAACCAAGTGGTCAAAATGAGCACATCGTTTTTCCGTAACGCTTCAAGGTCTATTGAAAATCAAGTGCCGCCACCCGGCACTTGATTTTACCCGTAACGGAATCAGTTGGTCATTTTGGCCAACTGAAAAAGCCGGACAAGTTGGTGGGCAGGGATTCGCAAATCTTTGACCGCCAGCTTGCCCGGAGCGGGAGTGCAGAGGACGCAGTCCTTTGCCCCAGTGATATGATGCTGTGCGTCATATAATACTGGGTATTATCTGGCGCACCGCAGGCGGCAGATTCAGCAGCAAAGCTGCTGCGCACCCCACCCCACCAAGACGTTGAAATGGAGGGATGTTTATCTGAAGCTGACACGACACAATGGACGAGCCGGAAAACACGGCACCTATAACCCCAAGCACAACGACCGTAATTTCGACCTCACCAACAGCGAGCACATTGACCCGGAACGAGCCAAGGGCAACATCTACTGGGACTGCTTCCACGGCTTCCGTTCGGCTCTCGCCCCACAAGACCCGGATGATCTGGCAGGGACATTCTCGGATGTGGAACGGCAATTCTACGAGACCCGTTACTCGGAGTTCATCGAAAGGCAAAATGAGCGCAACGCCAAGATCCGGCACACGGAACGAAACCGCAGCATTCCTGACCTGCTGTCCAGCCGCAAGACCTGCCCGGAAGAAACCATCTATCAGTTGGGAACAGAGGACGACCATGCTTCGGGCGAAGTTCTTCTGGCGGTCGTGACCGAATTCATTGAGGAGTTCAAGGCGAGGTTCGGAGACCATGTTCATGTACTGGACTAGGCACTGCATCTGGACGAAAGTACGCCTCACATCCACGAGCGCCATGTGTTCGACTGCGAGAACAAGCATGGAGAGGTAGCTCCCCAGCAGGAAAAGGCGCTGGAAGCGTTGGGTTTTGAGCTGCCTGACCAGGGCAAGCCCCTCAGCCGCCGCAGCAACCGCAAAATCACCTTTGATAGCGCAGTTCCTCAAGCAATGCCGTGCATCCTTCCAGTATATCCTGCCATGTGGATTCAAAATCTCCCGTGAACCATGGGTCTGCCACTTCACGGGGATGGTCCGTATGCGCCATCAGCAGCGAGACTTTATGCTGTGGGTCTCCGCCGACAAGTCGCAGGATGTCGCACAGATTACTTTCATCCATGCCAATCAGATGATCATACCGTGCATAATCCAGCCGGGTCATCTGCCGGGCGGTCTTGCCGTTGCAGTCGATGCCATGTTCTGCCAGCTTCTGCCGTGCAGGAGGATAGACCGGATTTCCGATTTCCCATGCACTGGTGGCGGCTGATGCGATTTCAAATTGCTCGGATAGTCCTGCCTTGGACGTAAGGTCTTTCATCACATACTCCGCCATCGGGCTTCGGCAGATATTTCCGAGACAAATAAATAAGATCCTGGTCATGCCGGGTCGTTCTCCTTTTGGCTTACAAAAGCATAGCCGCCGTGGGTAGTGCGGATAAAGCTACCGCAGCCGGCCAGCTTCTTTCGCAGATTGGAAACGGTATTTGCCACGACCTTTAAGGTGTCGTCACAGTTTTGTCCCCACACAGCACGGAAAAGCTCTTCTTTTGAGAAGATTTGTCCTTCGTGGGAGGCAAGCATCAGCAGCAAATCGAACTCCAGTCGTGTAAGGGAGACTTTTCTGCCGTTGCACGACACTTCGTGGGTCATTCCGTCCAGTGTAAGCCCCGGAAGAACCAACTTCTCCCATGAATCAATGGATATTTGCTCTGCCTCGATGTGCTCTCGTTCCAGAAGCATCCGGATCTTCTGCTCCAATTCCGGGTCAGGCTGTCGGGTCTTTATAACGATCATGGCAAACTCCTGCGTGTATTTTACTCTGCAGCGGTATCCATTTCCCGGAGCAGGTTTACCATCTCGATGGCACTGACTGCACAGTCATAGCCTTTATTACCTGCTTTGGTGCCTGCCCGCTCGATGGCCTGTTCGATGTTTTCGGTGGTCAGAACACCAAAGAGGACGGGAACCCCGCTTTCCAGCGAGACCGTGGCAATGCCTTTGGAAACCTCATTGCACACATAGTCGTAATGGCTGGTAGAACCGCGAATCACGGCACCAAGGCAGATCACAGCATCATACTTTCCGCTTTTTGCCATTTTAGAGGCGACCAGTGGGATCTCAAAAGCACCCGGAACCCATGTAACATGAATATCAGCGTCCTGCACATCGTGCCGGAGCAGACCATCCATTGCTCCGCTCAGAAGTTTGGACGTGATAAATTCGTTGAATCGGGCAGCTACGATACCGACCTTGATATTCTGAGAAACCAGCTTGCCTTCAAATGTTTTCATTTTTAAATACCTCTTTCGTTGTTAATATTCCAGAAGATGCCCCATCCGTGCCTGCTTCGTTTTCAGGTAAAACAGGTCATACGGGGTCGCTGTCATCTGAATGGGTACGCGCTCGGAGATCTCCAGCCCAAACTCGGAGAGCTGATATACTTTGTCCGGGTTATTGGTAAGCAGGCGCAGGCTTTTTACGCCAAGTTCCCGGAGGATCTGTGCGCCGAGATAATACTCCCGTTCATCTCCATGGAACCCCAGAGCGAGATTGGCTTCCAGCGTATCCATGCCCTGCTCCTGAAGTTCATAGGCACGCAGTTTGTTGATCAGACCGATGCCTCGGCCTTCCTGCCGCATATAGAGCAGGATACCCCGGCCTTCTTTTTCGATCTGCGTCATGGCAGCGGCCAGCTGCTGGCCGCAGTCACAACGCAAAGAGCCAAATGTATCTCCTGTCAGGCATTCCGAGTGGACGCGGCACAGAATATCCTTTCCATCGCCAATGTCACCTTTTACCAGTGCAATGTGATGCTCTCCGTTCAGGCGGCTCACAAAACCATAAGCTCTGAAGGTGCCATATTTGGTGGGCAGATTCACCGCCGTCACCTGATCGACCAGTTTATCGTGACACTTGCGGTACTCCTGTAAATCACGGATGGTGATGAATTTGATCTGGAAACGCTCTGCCAGCTTTGCCAGTTCAGCGGTGCGCATCATCGTGCCATCCTCCCGCATGATCTCGCAGCACAGGCCGCATTCTTTCAGCCCTGCCAGACGGCACAGGTCAACGGTTGCTTCCGTGTGACCGTTGCGCTCCAGTACACCGTTCTTTTTTGCCAGAAGGGGGAACATATGGCCCGGTCTGCGGAAATCTTCTGCTTTTGCGTGGTCGTCCACACAAGCCATCGCCGTAATGGAACGCTCTGCGGCAGAAATGCCCGTAGAAGTAGAAACGTGGTCGATGGACACCGTAAATGCCGTTTCATGGTTGTCGGTGTTATGCTGCACCATCTGCGGAAATTGCAGCTTCTGGACGAAAGCCTCGGACATCGGCATACAGATCAGACCTTTGCCGTGGGTCGCCATAAAGTTGATGTTTTCGGTGGTGGCAAATTCGGCAGCACAGATGAAGTCCCCCTCGTTTTCACGGTCGGGGTCATCCGTTACCAGAATGATTTTTCCTTGTTTCAGGTCTTGCAAAGCTTCGGGAATGGTATTGAAGTTCATCCTAAACTCTCCTTAAAAGCCGCAGCGCAGCAGCATTTCTTTTGTGAGCGTGTTTTGCTTCGGTGCTTCTGATGGAAGCAGCCTCTCGATATATTTTCCAACAACATCGGTTTCCAAATTGACAAAATCCCCTTTGTGCCGTTGGTTCAGGTTCGTCTGACGGACGGTGTGCGGTATCGTGGACACGGAAAAGCCCGTAGGTTCCACCGCAGCCACGGTCAGGCTGATACCGTCTATTGTGATAGAGCCTTTTTCGACGACATAGCGAAGGATCGCAGAATCTGCATGAATGGTGTACCAGATGGCCGTATCGTCTTTTCGGATATTAGCAATGCGTCCGACGCCATCCACATGGCCTGCTACGATGTGTCCGCCAAAACGTCCGTTGGCCGGCATGGCACGTTCCAGATTGACAGCACTTCCAACGGTGAGCTGTGCAAGTGCAGAGCGGTTCAAGGTCTCGTGCATGACATCCGCAGCAAAGCTATCCGGGAAGAGCTGCCTGACGGTCAGGCAGATGCCGTTGACGGCGATGCTGTCGCCGATCCTGGTTCCTTCCAGAACCGTTTTTGCACGAACAGTCAGTACGGCGGAATGCTGTCCCCGATTGATGGACTTTATTGTTCCGACTTCTTCCACGATTCCGGTAAACACGGGTACTCCACCTCACTTTCGATCAGGAAATCTTTGCCAAGCTGTTCCAATCGGCTGTTCTTCAGGCGGAATGCAGCATCCGGAAGCGGGACACCTGCACCCTCAATGGGTGCTTTGGCATCCCTTCCTCCGAACAGCTTCGGGGCAATGTAAGCCTGTACCTGCTGCACGATGCCGCTTTCCAGTGCAGACCAGTTCAAGGTTCCGCCGCCTTCCAGCAGAATGCTGTCGATCTGCTCCTGCCCCAGCTGTTCCATCAGTTGCAGAAGATTCACATGACCGCAATGCGCTTCCAGACAAAGGACCCGGCACCCGGCCTGTTGATATGCCGCCTGCTTCTCCGGGTCGCCGCAGCAGGTCGCAAGAATGGTCGGAACCTGTTTGGCGGTCATGACCACCTGTGATTGCAGCGGTGTCCGCAAATGCGTATCACAGATGATCCGGACAGGATCACGGCCACCCTCTATCCGGCAGGTCAGCAGCGGGTCATCTGCTAGGATGGTTCCGACTCCCACCATAATGCCGCGGAATCGGTGTCGCTGCCGTTGAACATGATTCCGGGCAATTTCCCCGGTGATCCATTTGGAAGCGCCTGTGTATGTGGCGATTTTTCCGTCCATCGTCATGGCGTATTTCATGGAAACGAAGGGGCGTTTTGTGGTGATATAGTGGAAGAACACCTTGTTCAGCGCATCGCATTCCTCTTGCAGAACATTTTCGGTCACATCTATGCCGTGTGCGCGCAGGATTGCAATTCCTTTTCCAGCCACCAGCGGATTCGGGTCAGCAGAACCCACGACCACCCGGTGAATGCCCGCGTCCAGAATCGCATCCACGCAGGGCGGCTGCTTTCCGTAATGGCAGCACGGCTCCAATGTCACATACAGGGTCGCTCCCTGCGGATCTTCGGTGCAGGATGCCAGCGCATTGCGCTCCGCATGAGCCTGACCGTATCTCTGGTGCCAGCCCTGTCCGATGATCCTGCCCTCTTTTACGACCACGGCACCCACCATCGGGTTGGGAGATGTCCATCCGCAACCCTTTTTTGCAAGCTGCAAAGCCAGACGCATATACTCTTTGTCGTTCATCGTGTCGCCTCCAAAAGAAAAAGCCCTGAACAAAAACGTTCAGGGCAAGCCGAAAAGACACAAGGGACCCTTGTGCAAAAAAGAAAGCTCCAGAATGCAAACGCATCCCAGAGCAGCCTCCACAAGCGCAGAACCGTGCGGGCTCTGCGCTTGGTATCTTCTTTCATCCAGACTGTACTGTCGGCTTCGGAGTTTCACCGAATCATGCCTTACGGCTCGTGGGCTGTACCACCGGTAGGGAATCGCACCCTGCCCTGAAGATTTCTGATTCAATTACAGCGGCATTATAGCACGGCTCCTTTCGGATTGCAAGGGCATTCTGCAAACCGGGACGAAACCGGGATGAAGATGGGTGCGAAACTTTTTGACTATTATTGCCTTGTCAAGAGGGTAGGCGTCGTCCGGCCCTCTCTCTTTTTGCCAAAGTTTCCCTTGCTTTTTCTTGCACCCTGCCGAAATCAGCGTATTCCCAAAACTTTTTGTTGACACGGCTCGATTTTTGTGGTAATCTGTCCAAACAATTGAATATAACATATTTTTACATATTCGTTCTGGCCCTGCGGGGCTGAACATTTTGGCTTTCAGCCGTTACATAACCGACTAGCATGAC
>ERZ1106973.1258-NODE-1258-length-24180-cov-4.641575_pt1 | contig 24180 bp, 25 predicted proteins | sample MGYA00403686_ERZ1106973 | MGnify/ENA primary metagenome ERZ1106973 (study PRJEB35170, sample SAMEA104062408) | human gut metagenome | biome: human gut; feature: human-associated habitat; material: faeces | place: Denmark | collected 2012-11-06 ...
TTGACCTTGATGGTCATGTAGCCGTCCTCCAGCATCCGCTTGACGGTGATGGTGTCGCCGTCCTTCTGGATGTCGGCGGCGTAGGTCACCTGGGGCAGATGCAGCTTCTCGGCAATCTGGGGACCCACCTGGGCAGTGTCGCCATCGATGGCCTGCCGGCCGCACATGACGATGTCGTCAGCCTCTACGCCGATCTTGTTGATGGCGGCAGCCAGGATCTGAGAAGTGGCGTATGTATCGGAACCGCCGAACTCGCGGGCGGATACCAGCACGGCCTCGTCAGCGCCCATAGCCAGCGCCTCGCGGAGCATACCGGCAGCGGGAGGCGGACCCATGGTCACCACAACAACCTTGCAGCCGGTGGCGTCCTTGATCTTCAGGGCCGCCTCCAGGGCGTTCATATCGTCGGGGTTGGTGATGGTCTGCATGGACGCACGGTTCAGGGTGCCGTCCGGATTCACCGCCACCTTACCGGAGGTGTCGGGAACCTGCTTGATGGAAACAATGATTTTCATGTTAACCTTTACCTCCTATTTTACTTCACGCCCAGGCGGCTGGAAATAACCATCCGCTGGACCTCGCTGGTACCCTCGTAGATCTCGGTGATCTTGGCGTCGCGCATCATGCGCTCCACGGGATACTCGCGGGTGTAGCCGTAGCCGCCGAACAGCTGGACGGCGCGGCGCGTGACATCGGAGGCAGCCTCAGCGGCGAACAGCTTCGCCATGGAGGCGTCCATGGAATAGTCCTCGTGATTCTGCTTCTTCATGGCAGCAGCGTACACCAGGTACTGAGCAGCCTGCATCCGGGTGTGCATGTCGGCCAGCTGGAACTGAGTGTTCTGGAACTGGCTCAGGCGCTTGCCGAACTGGACACGCTCCTGCGTGTACTTGACAGCCTCGTTGACAGCGCCCTCGCCCAGGCCCAGGGCCTGCGCGGCGATGCCGATCCGGCCGCCGTCCAGGGTCTGCATGGCGATCTTGAAGCCCTTGCCCTCTTTGCCCAGCAGATTCTCCTTGGGAACGATGCAGTCCTCAAAGATCAGGTCGCAGGTGGAGGAGCCGCGGATGCCCATCTTCTTCTCGTGCTTGCCGGTGGAGAAGCCGGGGAAGTCCTTCTCCACGATGAAGGCAGAGATGCCGTGGTTGCCCTTGGACTTGTCAGTCATGGCGAACACCACGAAGGTATCGGCCACGTTGCCGTTGGTGATGAAGCACTTGGAGCCGTTGAGGACGTAGTGGTCGCCCTCCAGCACCGCCAGGGTCTGCTGGCCGGAGGCGTCTGTGCCGGCGTTGGGCTCGGTCAGGCCGAAGGCACCGATCTTCTTGCCGGAGAGCAGGTCGGGCAGATACTTCCGCTTCTGCTCCTCGGTGCCGTGCTCAAAGATGGGGGCGCAGCACAGGGAAGTGTGGGCAGAAACGATAACAGCAGTGGTGCCGCAGACCTTGGCCAGTTCCTCCACGCACATGGCGTAGGACAGAACGTCGCCGCCGGCGCCGCCGTACTCCTTGGGGAAGTAAATACCCATCATCCCCAGCTTGGCCATCTTTTCGACGGTCTCCATGGGGAACCGCTCCTCTTCGTCGATCTCCTCAGCCAGAGGCTTCACTTCGTTCTCGGCGAATTCACGGTACATCTTCCGGAGCATCTGCTGCTCGTTTGTCAGATGAAAATCCATATACCATTAACTCCTTTTCTTGTTGGTGCTGACTTCAATTACTTGGAATAATCATAGAAGCCCTTGCCGGTCTTCTTGCCCAGCAGGCCGCCGCGGACCATCTTGCGCAGCAGCAGCGCGGGACGGTACTTGGAGTCGCCGGTCTCATTGTACAGGGTCTCCATAATGGCCAGGCACACGTCCAGGCCGATGAAGTCGCCCAGAGCCAGGGGGCCCATGGGATGGTTGGCGCCCAGCTGCATGGCCTTGTCGATGTCGGCCACGGAGGCGACGCCAGTCTCTACCAGGCCGATGGCCTCATTTATCATGGGGATCAGGATCTTGTTGACCACGAAACCGGGGGCCTCAGCCACTTCGACGGGCTCCTTGCCGATCTCCTGGGACAGCTTATAGACGAAATCGAAGGTCTCCTGGGTGGTGTTGGCGCCGCGGATGATCTCCACCAGCTTCATGCTGGGCACGGGATTGAAGAAGTGCATACCGATGACGGGATGCTTCAGACCGTTGCCCATCTCGGTGATAGACAGAGAAGAGGTGTTGGAGGCGAAGATGGCCTCGGGCTTGCACAGGCCGTCCAGCTCATTCAGCAGCTCCTTCTTGGTAGCCATGTCTTCCTTGACGCACTCGATGATGAGATCCGCGTCGGCGCAGGCGGACTTCTCCTCCACCAGCACGTTGGCCAGCAGGGCGTCCACAGCCTCCTGGGTCATCTTGCCCTTCTCCACCCGCTTCTGCAGGGAAGCAGCCAGCTTATCCTTGTGCTTCTGCGCGGAAGCGACGGAGCTGGCATACATCAGGGCGGTGTGGCCCTTTGCCGCGAAAACCTGCGCAATGCCGCTGCCCATGGTACCTGCGCCAAAAACTGCAACCTTCATGATTTTTCCTCCTGTTATTTTTGAATAAATTGTTTGGTTTCCTTGTTTCATGCCTTTCGGCACTCCAGGGGGCCGGGCTGTGCCGCCCCTCCGGGAGAACACAGAGTCATTCCGATATTGCCAATTTACTCACAAACTTTATTATAGGGTGACTGGCGGCATTTATCAAGTATAATTTGTGCAGTTTGCGAAAAATTTCACGTTTTTTACACTTCATACAAATTGTTCGTTAAACTTTATACAATTTTGTTAATGCATTCACAAGGCCCTTCGTTCCAGTTGTATCTGCCGGAAATCTCACAGCCTCTCGGCCGCCTCGCACCGGAGCCAAAATGCCAGGATCTCCTCCTTAGCCGCCTCCGCCCGGGAAAGAATGGCAGGGTGCCCACCAGATGCAAACAAGCGCACGGCGGCATGGGGCATCTGCGCCGCCATCGCCTTGTATTCCTCTTCCAAATCCTGTCTGCACATGGGGTCCTCCCGGCTCCCCATCAGGAGCACTGGCGGCCGCATCTGCTCCAGCGGGCCGCAGAACAGCGGCCGTCCGGAGGCGGCGCATCGCAACAGGGCATCCGTGTCCCGGTCCACCACCGCCTCCCAGTCCGGTCCCTGGCACCATGCATAAAATTCCCGGGCTGCCTTGTCTCTTTTGGCGCGGTCCCGCTCTGCTGTCAAATCCCGCGCAAACCCCGGGTGAAGGCTCCGCCCGTCAAAGCTGTCCGCCACTACGGCGCCTACTGCGCCGGGTGCCAGCAGGGCCGCGTTCATGGCGGCCCAGGCGCCGCCGCTGGTTCCCAGCAGACAGGGCCTCTCATAGCCCGCCGCCCGGATCAGGGCCAGGGCCTGCCGAGCCTCTTCCTGCCACAGGTCCGCCGGAAACGACTCCACCCGGTCGGAGCGCCCGTTTCCCAGAAAGTCCAGCAGCACACACCGGAAATGAGGCGTATAGAGTGGAAGCAACGGCTCAAACAGCCGGGATGAGGCGGTATTGCCATGGAGAAAGATCAGGACCGGGCCCTCGCCCGCCTCCTGATAAAACATGCTTCTGCCGCAGTAGGGCACCTTGGGCACATCGCTCCCCCCTCCCATTTGGGCTATCATATCATCTCTTTGCTTTCCGCGCAAGCAGGAAATCCACGCCGCCATTTACAGCGCCGGGTCTGTATGGTACAATAGCATTCTGAATGTACGGAGGACTCCCCGGCGGGGTCTTCCTGAAATCGGATCGGGAACCGACCCAGGAGGATGTTGACACATGCGGATGCGAAAGAAAAAGAATCTGATCCCCCGGATGGAGCGCTGCGGCGACCGCCTGATCCGGGAGCCCTACTCCATGCCGGGCAAGTGGCGGGAGCTGATGCCCCAGGCCCGGGAGCTGCGGCTGGAGCTGGGCTGCGGCAAAGGCCGCTTCACCGCCGGCACAGCGGCGGCGGAGCCGGACGTGCTGTTCATCGCTGTGGAGCGGGTGCCGGATGCCATGGTCATGGCCATGGAGCGGTGTGCGGCCCAGGGGCTCACCAACGTGTTCTTCATCGACGCCAATGCTGACCAGCTGCCCCTGTTCTTTGCCCCGGGAGAGGCGGACCGGATCTATATCAATTTCTGCGATCCCTGGCCCAGCAACCGCCACGCCAAGCGCCGCCTGACCCACGGCAACTTCCTGCGGCTGTACCGCCAGGTGCTGAAGATGGGCGGGCAGATCCACTTCAAGACGGACAATCAGGACCTCTTCACCTTCTCCGTGGAGGAGCTGCCTCTGTTCGGCTTTGAGCTGTCCGAGGTCACCCGGGACCTCCATGCGAATGGCCCGGTGGGCGTCATGACGGACTACGAGGCCAAGTTCCATGAGCAGGGGCTGCCCATCTGCCGGTGTGTGGCCACCATGGTTCCCTGGGAGGAACCCTTCCCCACCGACATTCGGCGGGTGAAGAACCGCTGGCTGGACGTTTTTGCCGACGGCGTGTCCGACGCGGAGTTGGGGAGGCATGTGCTGTCGGATGGGAATTGCCTGTGGCATCTCTTCTCCTGGAACCTGGTGCCCTGCCTGTCCGGCGACGCGGCCCGGCAGGCTCTGTCGGAGGCATCCGGTGAGAAATACCTCTTTTATTATGAAGAGCCGCCGGAGGGTGAGCCTCTGGTGCGGCCGGTGACGGCGGAGGAGCTGGTTACCCTGCCCGCAGATGCACGCGCCATTCCCGGAGCGGACTGGTACGTGGTAGACAAGGATTTCACCTGGACGTTTGCGCAGCCCCATGAGGCGGACCGCGGGCCGTACTTCTGCCGGAAAGCCTGACCGAAGGGGCACAACGGGGATTGCCTCCCCTCCGCCCCTGGATATACAAAAAGCAGCGCTCTCCCATTTGGGAGGGCGCTGCTCACATAGTCTGGAAAGGGATCTTACGCCTTCTTGGCGATCTCGGTCAGCTGGGTGAAGGCGGCGGCGTCGTTGACAGCCATCTCCGCCAGCATCTTCCGGTTGATCTCAATGCCAGCGACCTTCAGGCCGTGCATGAAGGTGGAGTAGTTCATGCCGTTCATCTTGCAGGCGGCGGAGATGCGGGTGATCCACAGGGAGCGGAAATCACGCTTCTTCAGCCGGCGGCCGGTGTAGGCATAGCTCAGGGACTTCATCACGGCCTGGTTGGCCACACGGAAGTGCTTAGACTTGGAGCCCCAGTAGCCCTTCGCCATCTTCAGGATCTTATTTCTTCTCTTGCGCGTCATCATCGCGCCCTTGACTCTAGCCATTTCAAAAACCTCCTATTTGAACGTCTCGTGTCTTACTTGTAGGGGATCATCTTGCGGATGGCATCCACATTGGTGGTATCCGCATAGCCGCCGGCACGCAGACGACGAGTGCGCTTGGTATCCTTCTTGGTCAGGATATGGCTCTTGTAGGCCTTGGCGCGCTTGACCTTTCCGGTCTTGGTCAGATTAAATCTCTTCTTTGCACCACTGTGGGTCTTCAGCTTCGGCATAATGGTTGCTCCTTCCGTATCGTTGAAATCAGATTACTTGCCGGATTTGGGGGAGAGGAAGATGGACATCATCCGGCCCTCCAGCTTGGCGGGCTTATCCAGATTGGCGGTTTCGGCGCATTGTGCGGCAAACCGGTCCAGCAGGTCCCTGCCGATGTCGGTATGGGCCATCTCCCGGCCGCGGAATCGGACCGAGACCTTGACGCGGTTGCCGTCGGCGATGAACTTCTGCGCGTTTTTGAGCTTCGTATTGAAATCCCCGATGTCGATGCCCGGAGACATCCGAATCTCTTTGATCTCCACCACGTGCTGGTTTTTTCTGGCCTCTTTTTCCCGCTTGCTCTGCTCGAACCGGAACTTGCCGTAGTTCATCAGCTTGCACACGGGGGGAACGGCCTGCGGCGAGATCTTGACCAGGTCCAGGCCCTGCTCGTCGGCGATCTTCAAAGCTTCCGCAGGGGGCATGATGCCGAGCTGCTCGCCCTCGGAACCGATCAGGCGAATCTCCTTGTCTCTGATCTCCTCGTTCAGTTCATGCACTACTTTACTAATGGTCGAAGCACCTCCATCTCAGAATCACAAAACGCGGATACCATGCAGGCATCCGCGCAACAACAAACCACCGCCCGGTGGTCTGATTACAGCAGTGTAAACCTCTTTGCCAAATCGCTGGAGGTGAGGCGGATGCAGTCAGCCTTCTTTGTTTTGCTGGATTAGTATAGCACCCTTTTGTCCTTTTGTCAATCCATTTTTTCCTCCGGTGACAAGGTTTTTTCCAGCCTCCGCGTATAATTTCCGCAGCTGGCGGTGAGACTATGCCATGTACTCAAGCAGGCGAAAGGAGGTGTCCTGATGAGCAACCGCGACAACCAGAACAAGCGCGATGCCGGCCAGACTCAGCAGAAGGAGAACCGTGAGAACAGCCAGCAGAACCAGAACAAGGCCCAGAAGGAAAACCGCAAGTAACTCCCCTGGAATCGCCATACGGCGGGGCAGACGCCCCGCCGTATTTCTTTTGGAGAGAAGGGCTTACCGCCGGATGAACTGGAGGTTCACATCCACGTTGCCGCCGATACCGGCCACAGAGCACTTGCTGGAATACTGCCAGTAGTCCATGTGATAGTACAGGGTGGGGTACAGAAGCTCGGAGCTCTCGCTCTTGTACTCGGGGTACCAGGAGAGATACGGCTCCAGAGCGCCCTGGTCATATTTGATGTAGCTGACATACTGTCCGGCGTAGACCATGGCGTCATAGCCGGCCTCTTCGATGCGCTCGCAGAACGCCACTGCGCAGGCGGTGGCCATCTCCGGCGTGGTGCCGTAGACCCGGTAGGTGCTGTCGTGCATCTCCCAGTCGTAGGCCACGGGGCCGTCGATCTCGTGGCCCTCCAGCAGGCTGATGACAAAGTCCGCCTCCTCGATGGCCTCCTCCACGGTGATGGCCTGGGCGAAGAAGTAGACGCCGGTCTCGATGCCCGCCGCCATGGCCCCGTCAATATTCTGGGCGTAGAAAGCATCCTCCATGATGCTGCCGGAGCCGTAGCCCCGCAGGCCGATCCGCACCATGGCGAACTCCACGCCGTCGGCCTTGGCGGCCTCCCAGTCGATGGTGTTGTTGGCGCTGGCCCGGTTCTGATAGGCGGACACGTCGATGCCGAAGCGGGTCCGGTAGTCGTCACCGGTATAGATCAGGCGGTCCGGACGGTCCGGGTCCCACATGAAATCTCCCTGGGAGAAGCGGTTCCGCTCCACCCCGGCGTAGATGGGGATCTGTTGGTTGCTGTATGTCAGATACTCCCCTGTGGTCTCCGAGGGCGTGTACACGTCGCCGGGCTGGATGGCCGGCGGCTGCTCCGGCTCCTCCGGCCGCTGGGAGAGGTCCGTGACCATGGCGCTGCCGAAGTTCCGTACCGCGCCCCGGATGGTCACGTTCTCCAGGGTCACCGTCCCGGTGACGCCGGGGGCCAGAATCAGATCCCCCGTGATGGTCATGTCCTGGAGGCAGGCCCCCTCCGCCGCGTTGACCATCACCGTGCCCTCCACGTCCTGGGTGTAGGTGGTGCTGGTCTGGATCAGCACCTCGATCATGTTGTCCAGGATCGTCACGATCTCCGCCCGGGTGATGGCGTCCGTGGGACGGAAGTACCCGTCGGAGGAATCCGTGATGTAGCCCAGGGCGGACATCTCCGCCAGATATGGCTTCGCGTAATCCGCCACCTGGTCCGCATCCAGGTAATAGACCGTTGCGCTCTCCCCCGAGATGTTGAAGGCCCGTGCGATCATGGTCACCGCCTGCTGGCGGGTGATGGTGTCCCCGGCCAGGGCCTGCCCGTTGTTGCCCAGGTAAACGCCGGAGGCGTGGAGCTTCAGGATGGCATCCTCCCAGTAGTTCCCGCTCAGATCAGAGAACGTCCCGGCGGGCGAGGTGCTTTGGAATTTCAGGAAGCGGTCCAGAATGCCCGCAAAGGCGCCCCGGGTGATGGAGTTGTCCGGCCGGAATGTGCCGTCCTCATAGCCGTTGATGATGCTGTACTCCTCACTCCATTTCGTGATGGCGGTCTCCGCCCAGTGGCCCGTCGTATCGGTAAAGGCCGCCCGGGCCGGCAGTACCAGAGACCCCACTGTCACTGCCAGCGCCAGCAGCGCCGCAAACACCCGTTTTTTTCCCATGATCCGCTTCCTTTCCTGTTTTTTCGACATACCGTGTCCCAAAAAAGTCCCACCGCAGTGCGGAGGGACGCTATAATTGGTTTACATATTATCACAGCCGCTTCTCCCTGTCAATCTCCCGCAGGCAGAAAACGGGCTTTGCAAATTTTTCCGGAAGGTGAATAATCAGGGCAAGCTGGTCCGTGTTATGGGTGAAAGGAGCTGAGGACCCTGACTTCGTTTGGTACCGACGAATCCATCCGCCGCACGGTGGCTGCGTACAGCCCCATGCTGCTGCGGATCGCCATGACCCGCCTGTCCTCCCCCGCCGACGCGGAAGACGTGGTGCAGGAGGTCTTTTTGAAGCTGCTGACCACCCGGCCGCACTTCCGGGACCTGGAGCACGAAAAGGCGTGGCTGATCCGCACCACGCTCCACCGGGCCTGCGACGTGGCCCGGGCGGCGGAGCGGCGGAATCTCCCCCTGGAGACCGCGGAGGTCCTTCCAGGCGGAGAGATGCCGGAGCCCTCCCCCATCCTTTCCGCCGTGCAGGCCCTGCCGGCGAAGTACAGCGCTGTCATCCACCTCTATTATTATGAGGGCTATTCCATCAAGGAGATTTCCAAGCTGCTGCAAATCCCCCTCCCTACCGTGGGGACCCGACTCTCCCGGGGGCGGGAGCGGCTGCGCCAACTTTTAAAGGAGGATGTGGAATGAATCGCCAGAACTACCGCGCCGCATTTGACGCCGTGGACTTCTCCCCGGACTTCGAGGAGCGGACTCTTCAAAAGCTGGCAGCCATGCGGCACGCATCTGAAAAGGAGCAGAACAAGATGTCCATGAATCGCACGAAAAAAATTACCCTGCTGGCTGCGGCGGCCGTGGCCCTCCTGGCCGTGACTGTGTCCGCCGCCGTGCTGTGGCTGACCCCCGCCCAGGTTGCGGAGGAACTGAACGATCCAATGTTGGCGGAGGCCTTCCAAAGCGAAGCCGCCGTGATCCTCAATGAGACCCAGACCGTTGGGGACTACACCGTCACCCTGATGGGGATGGTCAGCGGCGCCAACATCTCCCAGTGGTGCGCCGATGTCCAGGAAAGCCGCACCTATGCCGTGGTGTCCGTGGTCCGGACGGACGGCACACCCCTGACAGAGGAGAACTATGACGTGGTCCCCTGCGGGGCCTTCACTGTTACGCCCCTGGTGTCCGGCTATGATCCCCGGGCCGTCAACGTGTTCACCCTGAACGGTGCCTGCTCCTCCTTTCTGCGGGACGGCCGGGCCTATTATGTACTGGACACGCAGAGCCTGGAGATATTTTCGGATCACACGGTATATCTCGCGCTGTATGAGGGATTCGCCGCCCCCTCCTATGAGCGTTTCTCCCTGGCAGAAGACGGCACAGTGGATCTGCGGGACAATGTGACGGGCTGCATGTTCACCCTGCCGCTGGACACACATACAGCCGATCCGGACGCTGCCCGGGCCTTTGTGGAGAGTACCGGTATCCCATGGGAGCCTATGACGGATGCGCAGCTGGCGGTGCAGGAGGCGCATGAGGACCTGGAAGTGGAGAAATCCGCGGACGGGGTGGGGAACCAGACCTTCCTGATTCAGGAGGCCAACTGACGAATTGTATACAGCAAGGGCGGAGAGGGGCTCCCTCTCCGCCCTTGTCTTTTCTGGTCAAGCTGTTTGTGTTTGCGGGGGCCGCGGGACCGGAACCACCGCGTCCCGCAAAATGGACTCTGAGCGGAAGGCCGACAGCGCCAACCCGATCAGGGCGCAGTCCACCATGCTGTGGAGATTTCCCGTCACCAGAGGGAGCTGGGCGCTGAACAGCACAAAGCCCAGATTCAGCGCCGCCGCAAAGGCCGACTGCACCGCCAGCGTCAGGACAACGGCCAGTGCCAGCAGCTTTCCGCTCTGGCTTTGCTGGCAGGCACATCGCCGCAGCATCCACAGCAGCAGGACAGCCAAAACTGCCAGCAGGAGCAGATAGGGCAACCACCCCAGTTTGTAGACCATGGTGGTGGGCAGAAAATCGTGGTTCCACTCCGGCAGCATCATCTCCGGGAGCAGTTCCCTGCCCCAGACCGTTTGCGGCTGGATTGAGAGGTCTCCTCCCTTCCCCATCAGGCGGGATGCCCCAAGTATCCGGCGAGCCATTACAGCCTGATACCCCGCCCCCTGTGGGTCTATCTCCGGGTGCAGGAGAATCTGAATCCGCGCTGCATTATAGCCCGCCACCAACAGCATCCACAGCACCGCTCCAGCCATCACAGCAGCCAGTCCGCCCACCGCCGCCAGTCCCTGCCGCCGGGGCACGGTGAACCAGTCCATCTGGATAGCGAGCAACAGCAGAAAGCAGCCAATAACCATCAGCTGAATCATCCCCTGAATAAAGGGCGCACACATACAGACCACCGTCAAAGGGATGCCGCCCGCCACGGCAGCCAGCAGGCCCCGCCAGCCCTTTCCCCGGCAGGCATACAGCCACAGTGCGTAGACTGCCGGATAGAACAGCACCACATACCGGGTGAAATAAGAGGCGTTGTTGACATTGGGTGAGAGATGTAGGGACAATACCCCCGCCATCACCGCACCGATGTACACCCACTTGGCCCAGCGCAGCAGCCGGGAGACGTCCAGGAAGTAGGCTCCGACCAGCACAGCAGCCCCGGTCACCACTGACAGAGCACAGCGCAGCGGATCCAGATCCTCATCCCAGGGTGCTCCCGCTCGGGTGAGGGCGTACCGCAACCAGCCGCCCACCAGCAGCAGCGCCAGGGTCAGGCCCAGCATCCCCCACTGGGGCCTGGGCCGGTGGAGGCGGTCCAGGTCCGCGCCCACGGCCACCGGGTCCCCCATATCCTCCACTGCCAAGCGCTCCGCCTCTTCCGGCGGATGGCCTTCGGCCAGAAATTCCTCCTGCTGGTCCTCCAGATGAGTTTCCAGCTCCCGGGCCGCCACAGTCCGGGCCCGCTTCCAGCGGATTTGTGCCTCCACCGCGTCCAGATAGCCCCGGACGCTCTCAGGTCCCGGCACAGCAGGCACCTCCCCCCAGCACACGGCCCACGGCATCGGCATAGGTGTGCCACGCCGTCTCCTTCTCCCGCAGGGCGGCCTCCCCCGCCTTTGTCAGATGGTAGTACCGCCGGGGCTTACCGGCAGCGGCCTCCCGCTCGTAGGCGGTGACCAGCCCCTTTTCCTCCAGGCTGTGGAGGAGGGGGTACAGGGTCCCCGCTTTCAGGTGGAACACGTCCTCCGACCGCTGCCGCAGCTCGCTGGTCATCTGGTAGCCGTACTTGTCCCCGTCCTCCAGCAGCTTCAGGACCAACAGGGCCATGCTGCCGCTGACCAGACTCTTATCGGCCTCCATAGACTTCCTCCTTATATAGATATTCTATATATTTTGACAGCGCCATTATATATCGATTCCCTATATAAGTCAAGTAAAAAAACCGCCCGGACCAGATGGTCCGGGCGGCAATTCGTTATTCCACAGTCACGCTCTTGGCGAGGTTCCGGGGCTTGTCGATGTCACAGCCCCGCTGGAGCGCCACATAGTAGGCGAACAGCTGCAGGGGCACCACGCCCAGAGAGGGCTGGAGCATGGGATGGGTCACCGGCACAGAGACAGTGGCGTCGGCAGTCTTCTCCATCTTTTCCCGGAAGTCCTCGGTGGTCAGGGCCAGCACCTCGGCCCCCCGGGCCTTCACCTCCACCACGTTGCTCATGGCTTTGTCAAAGAGAGGCGCGTAGGTTCCCAGGGCCACCACCAGGGTCCCCGGCTCGATCAGGGAGATGGTGCCGTGTTTCAGCTCGCCGGAGGCGTAGGCCTCCGAGTGGATATAGCTGATCTCTTTCAGCTTCAGGGAACCCTCCAGGCCCATGGCGTAGTCCAGGTTCCGGCCGATGAAGAAGATGGAGTCGTGGTTGAAGTACCGGGAGGCGTAATACTGGATGTCCTCCGTGTGGGAGAGGAACTGGCGCATCTTCTCCGGCAGCAGCTGCATCTCGGAGAGAATGGTGTCATACTCGCTCTGTTCCACCATACCCAGCAGGTCCGCCAGATAGAGGCCCACCAGATCCATCAGCACCAGCTGGGTGGTGTATGCCTTGGTGGTGGCCACGGCGATCTCCGGCCCGGCCCAAGTGTACAGCACGTCATCCGCCTCCCGGGCGATGGAGCTGCCCACCACATTGACGATGGCCAGGGTCCGGCCGCCCCGGCGCTTGGCCTCCCGCATGGCGGCCATAGTGTCCAGGGTTTCTCCAGACTGGCTGATGACGATGACCAGAGTCTTTTCGTCCACCAGAGGATCACAGTACCGGAACTCGGAGGCCAGCACCACCTCCACCGGGCGGCGCAGCAGCTTTTCCCAGCTGTACTTGCTCACCACGCCCACATGGTAGCTGGAGCCGCAGGCGATGACGTAAATCCGGGAGAGGTCGCGGACGTACTCCGCCGTCAGATGCAGATTGTCCAGCACCACACGGCCGTCCCGGATGCGGGGGGAGATGGTCTTGCGGACCGCCTCCGGCTGCTCCATGATCTCCTTGGCCATGAAGTGGGCGTAGCCGCCCTTCTCCGCTGCGGACACATCCCAGTCCACCAGACTGTGGGTCTTCTCCACCGGCAGCAGCTCGTCGTCAAACACGTCCACGCTGTCGGCGGTGAGGACAGCGATCTCCCCATCGTCCATGTACACCACGTCCCGGGTGTACTTGATGACAGCCGTCACGTCGGAGGCGATGAAGTTGCCGTTCTGACCGTAGCCGATGATGAGGGGGCTGTCCTTCCGGGCGGCAATGAGGGCGTTGGGGTAATCCGCACAGATGATGCCGAAGGCGTAGGACCCCTCGATCCGCCGCAGGCAGCGGCCCACAGCCTCCAGCATGTTGTGGCATTCGTTGTAGTGGAACTCCAGCAGCTGTGCCACCACCTCCGTGTCCGTGTCGGAGGTGAAGTGGACGCCCTGGCGCATGAGGTGCTCCTTGATTTCCAGATAGTTTTCGATGATGCCGTTGTGGACGAGGGCGATCCGCCCGTTCTCGCTGACGTGGGGATGGGCGTTGATGTCATTGGGCTCCCCGTGGGTGGCCCAGCGGGTATGCCCGATGCCCAGGTTCCCCTCCAGGTCCGCGCCGCCGTGGATCAGGTCGGATAAGACCTGAAGCCGCCCCTTGGTCTTGCGCACCTGGAGTCCCGCCGTCTCGGACCGCACCGCCACGCCGGCGGAGTCATACCCCCGGTACTCCATCCGCTCCAGGCCGTCCAGCAGAATAGGGGCCGCGGGCTCGTTTCCTACAAATCCGATGATTCCGCACATATTCGATAATCCTCCTGAAGATTCTGTAATGAATGGTCAAAAGGACAAACACGCAGTCATTTGTCACTTTCTTCACGGTCACAGCCCCCTTGTTTTGCGGTTGCCCGCATATTTGCCGGCTGTGTACGCGCCCGTGGGCACGGAAGGGCATCCGCCGAATCCTTCGATACTCCCTTCCCCTCGTCGTCCCGCCGCTGGCGGCGGGCGCTGGCGCTGTGATGGGCCGTGGCCCATAAACTCCTTTCACATCTGCGATTTTTCTTTTTTTGATTTTGATGCGGTCACTATAATATGCGCCTGATAAGCCCATCTTAAATAGGTCTGTTAAGACGATTCAGCACATATTGACCGTTGACTGGCTCTACATCTCTCAAAAATGATACTCCATGATATGTTCCCCCTTGCTATCGTATTTCCCGTTAAACCGGAAACCAATCTGTTGATAGAGCTTGATTGCATGGGGATTATTCTCATACACGCTAAGATATACCATGCCGCTCTGATACTCTGTATGCAATCTGTCAAGAAGCGAAAGCACCGCCTGTTTTCCATATCCTTTTCCCTGATATCTTTTATCAATGAGCAGCCGATCCAGCCATAGCTGTCCCGGAGCCGGCTCTGGAAAATAGCCGTACATAGCAAAACCAATCAGCGTGTCGCTGTCATAAATACCAACAGGCCGCCACAGCTCCAATTCATCTGCCTCCCGCAAGCACTCGCTTACACTCTCAATAAAACCAGTCTGCTCAGAAAAGACAGTCAAGCCCTCAACTTCCCTGCGGTTTTCGGCGTTTACCGATTTGAAATGTAATTGTTTGTGAACACTTGAATCCATCATTATTTTTTCTTATTAATTCTCAAAACTGTTGCTGTATAACTCTATATTTTCTTTCCATGCTTTACAAGAATCTCCCCCTCCTGGGGGAGCCTTATCCCGGATAAAAATCCCGTTCCGGCAGATACTAGCGGAACGGAGGGATTTTCGCCATGATAACCGCCTTTGTCCGAACGATCATTCTCTATTTCCTTATTGTGGTCGGGATGCGCCTGATGGGCAAGCGCCAGATCGGCGAGTTGGAGCCCAGCGAGCTGGTGCTGACCATGATGATCTCCGACCTAGCCGCCGTGCCCATGCAGGACTTCGGCATTCCGCTGCTCTCTGGCCTGCTGCCGATCCTGACGCTGCTGGCCCTGTCACTGCTGCTGAGTCAGCTGTCTCTCCGCAGCCTGCGGCTGCGGGCGCTGATCTGCGGGACGCCCACGGTCCTGATCCGGGGCGGCAAGCTGCAGCAGGACGCCATGCGGAAGAACCGCTTTACCATCGATGAGCTGATGGAGGAACTGCGGGAGCAGGGCGTCACCCGCATCGAGGACGTGAAGTACGCCGTGCTGGAAAACTCCGGCCAGCTGACCGTCTTTCCCTGGACAGCCCAGCAGCCGCCCACGGCGGAACAACTGGGACTGGGGCTGGAGGATGATGTGACACTGCCCATGGTCATCATCAACGACGGGCGGGTCATCCACCGCAATCTGACCGCCTGCGGCCGGGACGGGAACTGGCTGCGCAAGCAGCTGTCCCGGGAAAAAGCCTCCTCTCCCCGCGAGATCTTCCTCCTGACCCTGGACGAACAGGGGCAGGTATTCTGCGTCCGAAAGGAGCGAGAGTCATGAGGGCGTATGGAATATCCGTCGGCATCCTGGCAGCCATCCTGGTCTTTTCCCTGTGGAACAGCTCCTACATGACCGCCAGCACCGTCCGCTGGCGGGAGCAGCTGCAGCAGGCGGACGCCCAAGCCCAGTCAGAGGCCTGGACCGAGGCCGTGGATACGCTGGCAGGCAGCTATGACGACTGGTCGGAAAGCCAGACCTACCTCCACATCGTGGCGCGGCATGATACGGTGGACGACGCGGAGGCCATGTACCGCCGGGCCCTGGCCTTCGCCGCCACCCGGGAGCTGACGGAGTTCCGGGCGGAGATCTCGGACCTGCGGGATCAGCTCCGGCTCCTGGCGGAGACGGAGCGGCTGGATATCAAGAACGTCCTCTGACGGCCTTCACCGGTTGTCGGCCAGGAGCTTGTTCAGCTCTGTCATAAAGGTGTCGATATCCTTGAATTGGCGGTAGACGGAGGCAAACCGGACATAGGCCACCTGGTCCACGTTTCGCAGCCGTTCCATCACTTTTTCGCCGATGGCCTCTGTGCTGATCTCCCGCTCCATGGAGTTCTGCAGATCCTGCTCGATCTCCTCGGCGATCTTTTCCAGCTCCGCCAAGGGCACCGGCCGCTTTTCGCAGGCGCGGATCATGCCGCCCAGCACCTTCCGCCGGTCAAAACTCTGGCGGCTGCCGTCCTTCTTCACCACCACCATAGGCAGGCTCTCCACCGTCTCATAGGTGGTAAATCGCTTGCCGCAGGAAAGGCACTCCCGCCGGCGGCGGATGCTGCTGTTTTCGTCCGCGGGCCGGGAATCAATGACCTTGCTCTCACTGTAACCGCAATAGGGACACTTCATACTGGACCTCCAAACGCTCCGCCGGCGCCCGGCCGGCAGGTCTTCCCGTGTCTGAGGCCGGGCGGAGAGCCCCTCCGCCACGGCCGTCTTGGGGTTATTATATCATACCCCCGGGAAATGTGGAACACATCATTTGGAATTTTCTGAAAATGTCTCTGTCCGCCGGACGGCTCAGAACACCGGCCGCTCCTCCCCGTTGAAGGCAAAGATGGCGTAGCTCCGGCCATGGATACGGCGGATATGGGCAAAGCAGAACAAGGCGGTCAGCGGAAAGGGGCGGCCCACGTCATAGGGCACCGCCAGCTCTCGCCGCCCCTGCTCCTCCCGGACAAGGACGCCCGGCACAAGGTGCAGCTGCTCCCGAAGCCATGGGGAACGGAGACGCACTGCCGAGCGCTCCAGCGGCGTCCAATCCTCCGGCTCCGGCGGATGGGCAGGGCGGATCTCCCCCTGCCGCAGCTTTCCTAGAGGGGCTGTCAGCCGGGCGGAAAACCGCCGCCGGATTGTGGCCCGGTCCCCACAGGGCTCCAGAACGCCCAGCCGCAGCTCTCCCCGGTCGCCCACCGCCCAGGCGCACCAGAGGCCCTCTCCCGGCAGGCGGCACCGGGCCTCAAACCAGGTGTACAGCGCCTCCTGCTCCGTGATGAGCTCCCCCACAGAGACACCGCCCTGCATCAGTGGAAACTTGTCCATTGCTCTGCCCCCTCTCCAAACGGCCCCGCCTGGCACAACCTATGCCCAGGCGGGGCCGTTTATGCGGAGATCAGGCGACGGTGTAGCTGCCCCGGACCAGCAGCTTGGTGGTGCCGGCCGTGGCGCGGACGCCCCGGCCCTCAATGGTCATCATGTACAGGTGGTTCTGGACCAGCGCACTGCCGTTGTTCAGCGCTGTGGCTGCGGTCTCGTCAATGAGACCGGGGCTGGAGGGAGAAACGCACACAGCCGTTCCCACTCGCAGCATTACCTCACAGCCGATGTCCCCAGTGAGGACTTGTCCGCTGGTGAGGGTCACCACAGTGAAATTGGACGCGGCACTGGCTCCGCTGCCTGCCGAAATGCCCAACTGGGCATTCCGGGCGGCGATCTTCTGGTCCACCCGCTCCATGATGGAGTCCATGAACGTCTCGTTCAGGTAGCTCAGGGTCACCAGCGGGTCGTCGGAGGAGCCGGCCTCCGCCGCCGCGGTAATCGTCACGTTCAAGGCGCCGCAGAGCACCAGCAATGCCAGCAGCCGCAGATACCATCTGTTCTTTTTCATGCGCTTATGTACCTCCGTATTGATTGTCGGATCTGAAAAATCGGTACCCCTGAAAAGGGCAGAACGCCCTTTTCAGGAGGACCCTTCGATCAAACCACGCATTTCCGGGCGGCCAGGAGACGGCTTCCGCCGCAGCGCCCGGCCTGTGTATTGCCGAAGAAACGGATCTCTCAAACCAGCTGGTCGTGGGGCAGTCCGAAGCTGACCGCGATGGCCAGATCGACCTTCTCCATCACATTCTCCTCCACATGGCCCATCTTTTCCCGCAGGCGCTTTTTGTCCAGGGTGCGCACCTGCTCCAGCAGGACCACCGAATCCCGGCTCAGGCCGCAGCTGTGGTCCACGGGAAGGTCGATATGTGTCGGCAGCTTGGCCTTCCCGGTCTGGGAAGTGATGGCCGCCGCGATCACAGTGGGACTGTACCGGTTGCCGGTGTCGTTCTGAATGATCAGAACCGGCCGGACACCGCCCTGCTCACTGCCCACCACCGGGGAGAGATCGGCATAGTAAATATCGCCGCGCTTGACACTCGTATCCACAAAGTTCACACTCCGCCGAAAGAAGTACCCATCACCGAAGGCCCTTCGGTGAGGCCACTTTCATTCTCCCACGCAGGTACGGAATTTATACTTTGCCAATGCCGCAAAATTCCGGCGTCCTCGCCCCGCACTATCCTATGCCCGGAACAAGGCGTGTGTGTATGGATTTGTGTCCGCGCTTCCCTGCGCTCACAGCAGCCGCAGGCTCCGCTCCACGATTTTGCCGCCTTCGATATATACCCGCGGCACCCGCTTGCTCACCGCGCAGGTCAGCTCATAGGGGATGGTGTTCAGAATGGCCGCCAGGTCATCCACCCGCTGGCGGCGGCCGAAGATCTCCACCTCGTCCCCGACCTTGACGTCGGGCAGGTCCGTCAGATCGATCATGGACATGTCCATACAGATCCGGCCCCGCTGAGGGGCTGGGCCCTGGGCTGTCACCACCGACATCCGGTTGGAGAGGCCCCGGAAGAAACCGTCCGCATAGCCGATGGGCAGCACCCCGATCCGGGTCCTTCCCTGGGTGCGGAACGTCCGACCGTAGCTGACGTCCGTGCCCGGGTCAAAGGTCTTGATGGTGGAGACGCTGGACTTCAGGCTCATCACCGGCCGCAGGTCCAGCCGCTGCGCATCGGCGCCCACGCCGTACAGGGCGATGCCCGGCCGCACCATGTCGAGATACATCTCCGGATAGCGGGCCAAAGCGCCGCTGTTGGCGCAGTGGCGGATGGCAAAGGTTCTGCCCCCTGCAGCCAATGCATCCAGCACACGGGTGAACACGTCGAACTGCGCTCTCGTATAGGCCTCACTGTCTCTGTCGTCCTCGTCGGAGACGGCGAAGTGGGTGAAGATGCCTTCCGCCTCCAGTCCCGGCAGGGCGCAGGCGGCGGCGATGGATTCCACGCCTGTGTCAAAGTGCCCCTCCCGCACCAGGAAACCCAGCCGGGACATACCGGTGTCCACCTTGATGTGGACCTTCAGTGTGCCGCCGCTCTCCACGGCTGCGGCGCTGTACGCCTCCGCCTTGGCCAGGGCGGACACCGCCTGGATGATGCGGTACTGGATCAGCTGGGACACCATGGCCGGGGGCGTGTGGCCCAGGATCAGAATGGGCGCCTGAATGCCGGCCCGGCGGAGTTCTTTCGCCTCGTCCAGGCTGGACACCGCCAGATAGTCCGCCCCCAGCTGCTCCAGCTTGCGGGACACCTGAATGGCCCCGTGGCCGTAGGCGTCCGCCTTCACCACACCCAAATACTTCACGTTGGGCCCGATCTTTCTGCGGGCCTGCTGATAGTTGTGGGCCAGGGCGTCCAGGTCGATCTCCGCCCAGGTCCGTCTCAGAATCGGTTCCTCCATGTGTCGGTCACCTTCTCCGTCAGTCTATGGAAGCGGCGGGAGGAACCCTCCCGCCGAAGTCATTCCTGGTTTTCTATTGTATCATAAAAGGAAAAGCTCGTAAAGTCTGCCGTCAAAATGATTTCCCCATCCACGGCGATCTCCCCTCGGAGGGGCGTACCGTCCTCCTGCCGCAGCCAGAGGGTGGAGAGGATCTTCCCATTCTGCTCTCCGGTCTGGTCCACCGTCAGACGGAAGCAGGACGTCTCCTGCCAGTCCTCCTCGCTCTCCTCCAGCAGCCACCCGTCCCGCAGGGCGCTCATCAGCTGGGGCAGGCAGGCCATGGGGCTCACCTCCTGGCTGCTGAGGTTCCCGGCGTTCAGGCACTGGTCCTCGTACACCAGCTCCACTTCCCCGTCGGAGAGCACTGCCTTCACGCCCGCGATGGTCTCCGGTGCCAGGACCTCCACAGTGGTCTCCCCCTCCGGCACGTAGTCGCACCGGAGCGTGGCCTCCCAGGCCGCGCCGTCCTGCGTGCAGGAGACCTCCGCCTCCATGACGCAGCCCGCCATGTTCCGATAGGGCATCCGGGCATCCGCCGCATCCCCCGCCTCTCCGCCTGTGCCGCCGCAGGCCGTCAGCAGCAGGCACAGGGTCATCATTGGTACGCAAGCCCATCTGCGCACCGCAAAAACCTCCGTCTTTTATAGGATCTCCCCGATGGCCGCCGGCAGTGACGACACCACGTCCTCCGGCGTCATACCATAGGGCGTCAGGCGCTCCGCCGCCAAGTCCCCGGCCCGGCCGTGGAGCCACACGCCGACCGCCGCCGCCCGAACGGCAGTCGCCCCCTGGGCCAGCAGGGCGGCGACGATCCCCGTCAGCACGTCGCCGCTGCCGCCCTTGGCCAGGCCGGAATTTCCGGTGGTGTTCACCAGCACGTTCCCCGCCGGGGCGGCGGTGAGGGTCCGGTGGCCCTTCAGCACCAAGACACAGCCATGGGCCGCTCCAAAGGCCCGGGCGGCCCCCAGCCGGTTGCTGCCGGTGAGGTCGCCGCCGATGCGGGCGAACTCCCCGTCGTGGGGCGTCAGCACCGTGATCCGGTCTCGCCGGGCGTCCAGTACATCTATATGTCCCCCCAGGGCGTTTATGCCGTCGGCGTCCAGCACCATCGGCTGCTGGATTTTCTGCAGCAGATCCAGCACCAGCTCCGTGACGCCATCTCCCCGGCCCAGTCCAGGGCCCAGAGCCACTGCGTCACAGCCGGCAGCCCGCTCCAGGATTTCCTCTTTCGCCTTGGGAGAGAGCCTCCCATGTTTGTCCGGCAGAGGGAATGGCATGGCGGAGACGCACTTGGCCGCCTCCACCGGCCAGATGGTCTCCGGCACCCCCAGGGACACCAGCCCGCACCCGGTCCGCACCGCCGCCGCGGCAGTGAGATAAGGCGCACCGGTATAGCCCACTGCGCCGCCGACGATCAGCACCTTGCCGAAGGTTCCCTTGTGGCCGTCCGCCCTCCGGGGCGGCAGGGCCGCACGGGCAAAGTCCCGCTCCACCGTCTGGGCCCGGCAGACAAGGCCCCGGACCAGATCCGCCGGGATGCCGATGTCCCGGACCTCCACGTTCCCGGAGAGGGCGGCCCCCTCCCCCACTGCCTGACCGATCTTGGGCAGTGTGAAGGTAACAGTGCGATCCGCCCGAACCGCACGGCCCAGCACGGCGCCGGTGTCCGCCGACACGCCGCTGGCAATGTCCGCCGCCACCACGGCGGCCCTGCTCTCATTCATCCAGTCCACCGCCGCGGCAAAGGGCGTGCCTGCCCCGATGGGCCGGGAGAGGCCCACGCCGAAGAGGGCGTCGATCACCACGTCGCACCCCAACACCCAGGCCCGCTGGCTTTCGTCCGCCGGGTCGAACCGCTCCAGCTCCACACCGCACTCGCTGAGACGGCGGGTCTCCTCCAGGGCGTCCGGCGTCAGCTTCTCATAGTCCCCTACCAGGAACGCCCGGACCTTCAGCCCCTTCAAAAACAGCAGCCGGGCTGCGGCGATTCCATCGCCGCCGTTGTTGCCCGCGCCGCACAAGGCCGCCCCCCGACATTTCCCCGGCCGCTTGGGCAGCAGCGCCAGCGCCGCCTCTGCCACGCCTGCCGCCGCCCGCTCCATCAGGTCGATGGAGGGAATGCCCCGCTCTTCAATGGCCTGCCGGTCCAGCTCCTTCATCTGCGCCGCCGTCGTCAGCTTCATGGCCGTAACCTCCTGTATTCCTCATGGTTTTCTGGTGCCTATTATAGGAATTCCCGCTCCGGATTGCAATCATTTGTAACCAGATCGTCATGGATTCTCCGGTGGAATGTGATATGATGCTTCAAAAAGGAACGAAAGGAGGCGCTGCCCATGAGGCGTTTTGGAGCGCTTCTTCTCCTGACCATCGCGCTGCTCGCCGGCTGCGGCGGGCGGGAATCTCCGGTTTCGCCCGATGAGGCCCCGGAGACCGCTTTGACGGAACAAGACGTTAGAAATATGTATACCGCCGCTTCAACGGTCTACGACTGGTTTGACCTGACCACGCTGCCCCTGGACAGGGCGGACAGCCGCACAGAGGGAGACCTGACCTACTACCGGGTGGATGCGGAGAATCTCTCCCTGCCCGTTTCTACCGTGGCAGAGCCCACGGACAGTACGCTTTCCTGGCAGCCGCAGCCGGTCACGATCACGTCCCTGGCAGACCTGCAGGAGACGGCGGAGTCCTACTTCTCCCCGGAGATTGTGGACAACCTCTTCGCCCTGTCCCCGGATCACTACAGGGACTTCGACGGCGTTCTCTACGCCACCGACGGGGGCCGAGGGAGCAACCTGTACCTGCTGGACAAGACCGTGGCGGCGGAGCAGGTGGATGCGGACCACTGGACGGTGACGGTCACCTTCTACGCCGACAGCTGGGCCTTTGAGAAACCCAGTACCACCGTCGGCTACTCCCAGGCGGTGCTGGATCTGGAACACACGGCGGACGGCTGGAAATTCACTTCCTTTGTTCCCTCCGACGGGCTGGACCTGGAGGCGGAGACGGTGTTCCAGTTCACCTATGATATTGATACCTTCATGCGTGATGACGCCGGTAACCTCGACACCTGGTCCGACCTGAAGCTGGCCTGCTGGCTGCTCCACGCGGACGGAGCTTATTCCGAAGGTGCCACCGACTATTTAACCAGGCGGTTCCTGGAGGACCCGGACACCTGGTTCGATGCGTTGTCCGTCTTCCCGGACAGCCCCTGGGAGCACGCCGACATTGTGGTGGCCGCCCCGGTGAACGACACCTACGCCTGGTATGGTCAGGAGGAGCAGGACCGGCTGACAGAGATCCTGGACACCTACCAGCCGGAAAACGACGCCCAGCAGGCCCTGCTGGACGCCCTGAAGGAGGCCCGGCCCCAGGCCATCGAGCGGGCAACGGAAAACGCCACCGCCTCCTTCTGTCTGGTGACGGAGGGGCAGTTCCTCTCCCTGGGGCGCAAAGAGGGCGGATACCCCTGGGACTATGAGGGTCTCCCGGAGACGCCCCAGTCCGCCGGGACGGGGGACAACGGGGAATCGCTCTTCACGTTTTCCTTTGGAGGCGTGGATGTGGCGTATCTGGATGCGGATGGAACCGACAATATCTACCGCATGACCACCACGGTGCCGGGGCCGCGGACCCTGGGAGGCATCCAGGTGGGGGACTCGGAGGACGATGTAAAAGCCGTCTACACCGGTGCGGTGCAGATGGAGGCGGTGGGCGAGGACCAGTTCGGCGCCGACTACGCCCTGATCCACGAGCCCGGCGGCCTGTCCTACTGCAAGCACATCTCCTTTTTCATCACGGACGGCGAGGTGTCCGCCATCCAGGTGGAGGACCTGGTGGACGGCCGGCTCTTGAGCTGAAAATTTCCGCCCCGATCCGCTGAATTTCGGCGAATCGGGGCTTGCATTTGTCCCGTTTCTGTGCTATAAGTGTTAATTGTTATCAGCGATGAACGGGAAAATAACCGTGATACGCCGCCGAGAGAGGTCTGGCCACCGGCTGCAAGCCAGACTGCGGACGCCCGGTTTGGTTCGCCCGGGAGCCGCCGTGGAGACACGGCCGGTCCGCCCTCCGTTACCGGGGCCACGAGTGCGCGCCGCTTTTGGCGCGAATCCGGGTGGTACCGCGGAAGGATTCGCCTTTCGTCCCAGGGATGGGACGAGAGGCGTTTTTTGTTATCACAAAGATAGGAGATATGAGATAGAAGATAGGAGTTTTGGTATCCGGCAAAGCCGGATGATCCCAATAGAGCCGCACAGCGGCCGCCCCAGTTCCTATCTCCGATCTCCACGCTCCTAACTCAAAAAAGGAGTCTGACGTATGAAGGAACAACTGGAAGCCATTCGCGCCGGCGCGCTGGCAGCCATCGGCGCCGCCGGGAACACCGGAGAGCTGGAGGCCCTCCGGGTCCAGTACCTGGGCAAAAAGGGAGAACTGACCGCCGTTCTGAAGCAGATGGGCAAGCTCTCCGCCGAGGAGCGGCCCGTCATGGGCCAGCTGGCCAACGCCGTCCGGGCAGATGTGGAGTCCGCCATCGAGCAGCAGTCCGCCGTCCTGGCGGAAAAGGCCCTGGAGGAGCGGCTGGAGGCCGAGGCGCTGGACATCACCGTCCCCGGCAAGGCCCACAAGCTGGGCCACAAGCACCCCATGTACACCGCGCTGGATGAGATCAAGGAGATCTTCATCTCCATGGGCTTCACGGTCCTGGACGGCCCGGAGGTGGAGCTGGCCACCTATAACTTCGACAAGCTGAACGCCGGCGAGGGCCACCCCTCCCGGGACTGGAGCGACACCTTCTACTTTGACGAGGACAGCCGGGTGATGCTCCGCTCCCAGACCAGCCCCATGCAGGTCCGGGCCATGGAGACCATGGAGCTGCCCATCCGCATCATCGCCCCCGGCCGCGTCTACCGCAAGGACGAGGTGGACGCCACCCACTCCCCCATGTTCCACCAGGTGG
>ERZ1106973.1272-NODE-1272-length-23924-cov-29.408982_pt1 | contig 23924 bp, 16 predicted proteins | sample MGYA00403686_ERZ1106973 | MGnify/ENA primary metagenome ERZ1106973 (study PRJEB35170, sample SAMEA104062408) | human gut metagenome | biome: human gut; feature: human-associated habitat; material: faeces | place: Denmark | collected 2012-11-06 ...
TCTTGAAGGTCTGCTCAAAGCCGAGGAACTTCAGGATGCCCTGATTGACAGAGGGGTGGAAGCGCAGGCCGCCCTTGTAGGGGCCGATGGCGCTGTTGAACTGGACGCGGTAGCCGCGGTTCACCTGGACCTTGCCCTGATCATCGACCCAAGGCACACGGAAGGAGATGATGCGCTCCGGCTCGACCAGACGCTCGATGAGGCCGGCCTTCTCGTACTCGGGGTGCTTCTCCACGACGGGCTGGATGCTCTCCAGCACCTCGCGGACAGCCTGCAGGAACTCAGGCTCGTTGGCATTGCGCTTCTCGAGGCCCTCGTAGACACGCTTCAGATATTCATTCGTCAGCATAGTAAGATACTCCTTTTCCCTTAACTCTATCGTGTGGCTTTATCATGAGGCTCCGGATCTCCCGTTTCTACGGCGAGGACAGCGAACCTCAGCACACTTCGTTATTATAAAGCTTTATCCGCCGATTTACAAGATGGCCCGCCCTGCAAAAGCTGGAAAATCTTTCAAAAAAGCTACGGAAAAGATGAACATACTTCACAAAAAAGAACGGGTGCTTCAAAAAGCGGCGATAACGCCTGATTTTGTGAAAGAATAAAAATCCCCCTGCACCGGCCCGGGAAGGGCGGTGCAGGGGGGATAAGTCTTACTTCAGCAGCTTCTCGCAGGCGTCAGCGGCACCCTCGAGGAACTGTCCGCCGTAGGTCTCGATCATGCCGGCGTCGGACAGCGCGGCCAGCTGGGGGTCGATGGGGCACTTGGCCAGCACGGGCAGGTGATGCTTTGCGGCCACCTCGTCCACATGGCTGTCGCCGAACACATTGATGTGCTTGCCGCAGTCGGGGCAGACGATGTAGCTCATGTTCTCGACGATGCCCAGCATAGGCACCTTCATCATCTCGGCCATGTTCACAGCCTTGGCGACGATCATGCTCACCAGCTCCTGCGGGCTTGCCACGACGACGATGCCGTCCACAGGCAGGCTCTGGAAGACGGTCAGGGGCACATCGCCCGTTCCCGGAGGCATATCCACGAACAGGAAATCGACGTCCTTCCAGACCACATCGGTCCAGAACTGCTTGACCGCACCGGCGATGACGGGGCCGCGCCAGACGACGGGGTCCTCTTCGTTCTCCACCAGCAGGTTGATGCTCATGACATCGATGCCCATCCGGCTCTGGATGGGCCAGCAGCCCTTGTCGTCCGCCATGGCGCGGCCATGGATGCCGAACAGCTTCGGGATGGACGGGCCGGTGATGTCGGCGTCGAGGATGCCGCAGTGGTAGCCGCGGCGTGCCATGGCGCAGGCCAGCAGGGCGCTGGTCATGCTCTTGCCGACGCCGCCCTTGCCGGACACGACGCCGATGACCTTCTTGACCCGGCTGTGTGGGTTGGGGGCGTCATGCTGGGGTGCAGCATTGCGGGAAGAACACGCTGCCCCGCAGTTGGAGCAGTCATGGGTACATTCTTCGCTCATTGTCTCATTGCGCACGGCCGTGGTACTGGGGTGCGCTTCCTCCTTGCATTCTTAGATCCTGTCTGGCAGAAAACGCTCCGCCAGATGCAATATATATCATATCATAAAACTGGGAAAGAAACAACCCACGCCGCCGCTCATATTTCCCAGAGCGGCGTGCATACCTATAAAAGGATACGAGCAGGAAAGGGAGGGGGCGCAGTGGGGAAGAGCTATCTGAAAAACGCGGCCCTGATGACCGGAGCAGATGTCCTGCTCCGGCTGGCAGGGATGGGGCTGCGCATCTGGCTGGCGAACGCGCTGGGCGGCGAGGGGATGGGGCTGTATCAGCTGGTGCTGGCGGTCTACTCGCTTTTCGTCACGCTGGCGACGGCAGGCGTATCGGTGGCGGCCACCCGCCTGATGGCCGAAGAGCTGGCCCGAAGCCCGGCTGAGGCCCGGGGGATGCTGCGCCGTCTTCTGCTGGCGGGGGCTGGGCTGGGGGTGGCGGCGCTGGCGGCACAGTTCGGTCTGGCCGGCCTCGCCGCACGGTGGTGGCTGGGAGATGCCCGGGCGGCGGGGGCATTGCGCGTCTCGTCGCTGGGTCTGCCGTGGATGGCGGTGTCGTCGGTGCTGAGGGGCTTTTTCATCGCCCGGCGGCGGGTCGAGCCGAATGTCCTGAGCCAGCTGGCTGAGCAGACCGTCCGCATCGGCATCGTCTGGGCCGCGCTGGGCCGGGCCGACGCTCTCGGATGGGATGCGGGGCAGCGCTGTACGGCAGTGCTGGGCGCAACGGCGGCCAGCGAGGCCGTCAGCACCGGTCTGATGGCCCTGTTCTACTGCCGGGAGGCCCGCCGCTGCTTCGGCTCACAGCCTGTACAGCGTCCCCATGACCCGGGGAGGCGGCTCTGGGACATCCTCTGGCCGGTGGAGGGCGGGCGATGTCTCGCCAGTGCCCTCCACACCGCCGAGAATATGTTGGTCCCGGCCTGTCTTGCGGTCTATCTGCAATGCTCCGGCGGGCGTGCCGAGGCTGTGACCCAGTACGGAAACCTGAAAGGGATGGCCCTGCCCCTGCTGACCTTTCCCTTCGGGCTGCTGGGGAGTCTGTCCGTCCTCCTGATGCCCGAGATCACCCAAGCCCATCTCCGGGGGCAGAGCAGGCGGCTCTCCGTCCTCATCGACCGGATGCTGCGGCTCACAGGCTATTTTTCGGCGCTGGCTGGGGCGGCATTCTGGGTGTGGGGACAGCCGCTGGCCGAGGCACTCTACGGCAGCGCGGAGGCGGGCAGCTATCTCGTCATCCTCGGCCCGGCCATGCCGCTGATGTACCTCGAGAGCATGGTGGACGGCGCGATGAAGGGGGTGGGAGAGCAGAAAGCCGTCTTCCGGTACAGTATGTGGGACTCCTGCCTCCGCATCGCGGGGGTGGTGCTCCTGCTGCCCCGGTTCGGGATGAAGGGGTTTCTCTTCGTGATCCTCCTGTCCAGCCTCTACACCTGCGCCGCCAACACCGGGCGGCTGCTGTCCAGCTGCGGCCTGCCGCTGCGACTGTGGCGGTGGCTGGGGGCGCCGGGTCTTGCGGGGACGGCCGGTGCCGGAGCGGGGCTGGCGCTGCGGAAGCTCCTGACCCCATGGCTGGCGAGAGGAGTGCCCGCGCAGCTGGCGGCGGTGGCGCTGGGCGGTGCGGGGATGACGCTGGTCTGCTTTGCGGCGGCATGGCCGCTGGGCCTCGGCGAGGAGCTGCGGGACGTGGCGGCAGGGGAGAGAAGACACAAAAGCGCTGGACATGGGGAGAAGAATCGAGTATAATGATACAGATACGATGGGGCGATAGGCCCTTGGGTCGAAAAAACGGCAGCTGGTGTCTCTCCGACACCGGCCCTGATGCAAAAGAGGACTTTCTGTGAAGGAAAAGAAAACAAGTATGCTGCAGGTGCTGGCCCGCCGGGCCTTTCTGGTGGTGCTGGACGCAGCCATCGTAGCCTTCAGCTTTTATTTTGCGCTCCTGCTCCGCGCAGACGGCGCAGTCGAGGCCTCATGGTGGCCTCACAACCGTGCCCTGCTCTACGCGAACCTGCCGTGGATCGTGGCGGTCTATCTGCTCAGCTTCTTGGGCGGGAGGCTCTACACCATCCTCTGGAAATACGCCGGAGAGCGGGACCTCATCCGTCTGGCTGGGATGATCGCTGCCCCGACGGTCGTGGTGTATCTGGTCAACCGCTGCTTCATCCATGGCGTGCTCTTCAACTCGGCCAACGCGATGGCTTCGGTGCTCATCTTCCTGCTCGTCGGCGGGAGCCGTCTGGCATGGCGGCTCTTCCTGAACCACCCGCTGGGCGAGCGGCTGCGGGGCAATACCAGCAAAGACCCCAACCGCCCTGTGATGATCGTGGGCGCGGGCGAGGCCGGTGCGTGGGCCATCAACGTCTGCAAGAGCAACGGCAGCTACGGCCACCCGGTGGTGGCGGTGGACGATGACCCCGCCAAGCTGGGCCAGACCATCCACGGCGTCCCGGTGAAGGGCACGCTGGAGGAGATCCCCGACCTGTGCACCCGCTACAGCATCCACACCATCATCATTGCCATCCCGACCCTGCGGGGCAGCCGCCTGAACCATGTCATCGACCTCTGCGTCTCCACCCACTGTGCGGTGCAGATACTCAGCGACCCCCAGCTTGTGGGGGCAGGCGCACCCCAGCAGGGGGCGTTCCGAGAGCTGAATACTGCCGACTTCCTCTCCCGTGAGGAGGTCACGCTGGACACGGCCCAGATCTCGGGCTACCTCACCGGCAAGACCGTGCTGGTGACGGGCGGCGGCGGCAGCATCGGCAGTGAGCTTTGCCGTCAGGTCATGCGCTTCAGACCCGCGAAGCTGCTCATCTTCGATATTTACGAGAACTGCGCCTACGAGCTGCAGATGGAACTGCAGCAGAAGTATGGCCGCGATGTGCCCATCACGGTGCTGGTGGGTTCCATCCGGGACAAGGCCCGTCTGGACGAGGTCTTTGAGACCTACCACCCCACGGTGGTGTTCCACGCCGCGGCTCATAAGCATGTCCCGCTCATGGAGATCAGCCCCGCTGAGGCCGTCAAGAACAACGTCTTCGGCACCAAGAACCTGCTGGTCAGCGCCAGCGAACACGGCGTGGAGCGGCTGGTGCAGCTTTCCACCGATAAGGCCGTCAACCCCACCAGCGTCATGGGCTGCACCAAGCGCCTGTGCGAGATGCTCATCCAGACCTTTGCGGGCAACACCGACATGAAGTGCGTGGCCGTCCGCTTCGGCAACGTGCTGGGCAGCCACGGCAGCGTCATCCCGCTGTTCGAGGCACAGATCAAAAAGGGCGGCCCCGTCACCCTGACGGACCCCAATATCGAGCGCTATTTCATGACCATCCCGGAGGCCGCGCAGCTGGTGCTGCAGGCCGGTGCACTGGCCGAGAGCGGCAGCATCTATGTGCTGGATATGGGTGAGCCGGTCAAGATCATGGACCTCGCAAAGCAGCTCATCCGTTTCTACGGCTATGAGCCGGGCGTGAATATGGACATCAAGATCGTGGGTCTCCGTCCCGGCGAGAAGCTCTACGAAGAGCTGATGATGGACGAGGAACAGGACAAGATGCGCCGCACCGGCCACAATAAGATCTTCGTGGCTCCGCCCCGGAACATCGACCTTGGCGAGTTCTATCAGCAGCTTCAGGAGCTGTCTGCCGCCGCCGAGCACAACGACGACAACGTCGTGGCCCAGCTGGCCAAGATGGTGCCCACCTTCACCCCTACCCGGGAGAACCTCAAGCTGTGAACTGCTGGCTGCACGGCATTCGGCCGTGTAAAAATATATGAGAGGGATGTATATCATGGAAAAGAAACCGTTTTTGACTGAGTCGATGGCTCAGGACATCATTCAGGACGTGCCCACCCCCTTCCACGTCTACGACGAGAAAGGCATCCGGGAGAACGCCCGCCGCATCAACAAAGCCTTCAGCTGGAATAAGGGCTTCCGCGAGTATTTCGCGGTCAAGGCTTTGCCCAACCCCGTCATCCTCCAGATCCTGAAGGAAGAGGGCTGCGGCGTGGACTGCTCCTCCCTGACCGAGCTGATGCTCAGTGAGGTGTGCGGCTTCAGCGGCAGCGACATCATGTTCTCCTCCAACCAGACCCCCGTGGAGGACATGAAGAAGGCCTACGAGCTGGGCGCTTATATCAACCTCGACGACGCCACGATGGTGGACTTCCTCGACCGGGTGGCCGGTGTGCCGGAGAACATCTTCTGCCGCTACAATCCGGGCGGCACCTTCCAGTTGGGCGAGAGCAAGGAGGGCTTTCAGGTCATGGACAAGCCCGGGGATGCCAAGTACGGCATGACCGAGGAGCAGATGATCGACAGCTACAAGAAGCTGGCTGCAAAGGGAGCCAAGAACTTCGGCATCCACGCCTTCCTTGCATCCAACACCATTTCGGACGCCTACTACCCCGAGCTGGCTGCGATCCTGTTCCAGCTGGCGGTCCGCGTCCAGAAGGCCACCGGCGTCCGCATCGCCTACATCAACCTGTCCGGCGGCGTGGGCATCCCGTACCGTCCTGAGCAGACTGAGAACGACATCATGGCTATCGGCGAGGGTGTCCGTAAGAAATTCGAGGAGATCCTGGTCCCCGCCGGGATGGGCGATGTCGCCATCTTCACCGAGATGGGCCGCTTCACCACCGGCCCCTACGGCGCGCTGGTGGCAACTGCCATCCACGAGAAGCACATCTACAAGGAGTACATCGGTCTGGACGCCTGTGCGGCCAACCTGATGCGCCCCGCCATGTACGGCGCTTACCATCACATCACGGTGCTGGGCAAGGAGAATGCCCCCTGCGACCACAAGTATGACGTAGTGGGCGGCCTGTGCGAGAACAACGACAAGTTTGCCATCGACCGGATGCTGCCCAAGATCGACATCGGCGACATCGTGTATATCCACGACACCGGTGCCCACGGCTCTGCGATGGGCTACAACTACAACGGCAAGCTGCGCAGCGCCGAAGTCCTGCTCTGCGAGGACGGCTCCCACCGCCTCATCCGCCGTGCCGAGACCCCCCGCGATTACTTTGCAACGCTGGACTTCCTGCCCTTCATGAAGCCGCTGCTGGGCGAGTACGACGACTAAGCGGTCTTCTGAGACAGACCATTACACCAGAATAAAGCGAGGAACGACGCAGATGTTTTTTGGATTCCAACTCACCTGTGGCCTGATGCTGGTCTTTTACGGGTATTCGGTCATGAAAAATCCCCGGGTCTGGGGCGATCAGGGCCGTCAGGCCGTCAAGGCTGAAAATTTTCCCGAGTACTGCCGTCAGAACGGACTTTTCTTCCTGAAGGCGGGCTTTCTTATGGCCCTCATCGGTGCACTGGACGCACTGGTAACGCTTTCGGGCCTGCTGTACGTCCTGCTGTACCTGTTCGGGCTGGCCTTCGCGTTCTATCCGCTCACCCGCTGGTGCAAAGAGAACGAAGGCTTCTCGTGGCCATGGCCTCGCGTCGAGAGCGAGAAAAAGCGCATCAAAAAGCTGCGTCAGCAGCAGGAGGCCGAAAAGGCGGAACGAGAAGAAAAGTAAATAGCAAAAAAAGAGGCCGCTGTAAAAGCAACCTCTCAGTCTCACTTTGCTCGACAGCTCCCCTACCGAGGGGAGCCTCTGGCGAAGAGATTGGGCTTTCTGCCATGCCAAAGCCTCCCCTCGATAGGGGAGATGGCACGGCGAAGCCGTGACGGAGAGGTCGAACACAGCGGCCTCTTTTTGTTTTCTTAGATCAAACCATTTTCTTTGCAGTAGTGGTAAATGCCGTCTTCAGCACAGGGACGACAGACCACGCTGGCAATGGATTTCAGGTCGGGGGAGGCGTTGCCCATGGCCACACTGTGGCCGACGGCCTGAAACATTTCGATATCGTTGTTCCCATCGCCGAAGGCCATCGCATCTTCCTTTGTCAGGCCGTAGTGGGCCAGTACCTTCCGGATGCCTGCGCCCTTGCCGCCCGAGGTGGGGATGATGTCTACGGCCCTGTCCCACCACGCGGCGATCTTTGCGCCGGTGGTGCCCTTGAGGATGGCAGGCCAGTCCTGCTTGCGGCAGCCCATCAGCAGCTGGAAGACTTCACCTCGGGAGACTTCATCGAACTTATCGGAAATGACCGGCGCTCGTCCGCCGATGGCGTAATATGCCGTTAAATCGTCATCCGTTCCGTTGGAGAGCAGCTGCGTCCGGCCCGCGACCGAAACGGGCCGCCCCAGAGCAGCCGCATTTTTAAGGATGGTCTGCACATCCTGCGGCGGGATGGGGCTGGCAAAAATATCTCCGCGACGGTCGTAGCAGTAGGAGCCGTTGTAGGTGAGAAAGACGTCGAACTCCACGCCGTCGAATCTCGGCACGATGAGCGGGGAACGCCCGGTGGCGATGGCCAGCAGGATGCCGTTTTGCTGTAAGCGGCGCAGAGCGTCTAAAGTCGGCTTGGTGATGCGCTTTTTCTCCATGTCGATGAGAGTACCGTCGATGTCGAAAAAGATGATGCGGGGCTTGCGCATAATGTGTGACTCCTGTAAAATATTGAATTTATATTAGACCATGAGAAATAAGAAATTCTTTGGCTTGCTTATACGCGTAGGTGCGTTTACTTCCACCGGAAAGTGAATAACCAAGTGATTTGGAATATTTGGAACCAAAAAAACGCAAATCAGCGCCATAATAATTCTCATCAAGAGATTTATGAAATTTTGAATCATCCTTCACGGATTCGGCAAAAGAATAAAAAAGATCTTTATAACGGCAACGATTTAAATTTCCACTGACTGAATGATCGATGTCGCGATATACACAGAAAATAAAAAATGCTGTACGGTTCAGCTCATCTAACTGTGCGAAAACAATATCGTATAGCATTCGTTTTCCACTATAGTAAGAAACACTAATGTGCATTTCATCAGCAAAATGAAAAAGCTCTGGATTAGGAATCCTATCATGATCGACATATCTGGAAATCAAAGCGGATGCATCATAAAAAGACAAAACAGCTGGAACAGAATTACCGTGATCTAGCGCGAGATCATAGAGATAATCTAGTTGAGCTGTGCTTGGAGAAGATGGAATTTCACGGGAATAGGTTATGGGCTGTTCATATCCTAATTTAATAATACTGTATAATACATCTTCATCTTTGAAAATCCGGATATGGCGTTTAGTGCGCATTCTTCCGGTTTTGGTAAACTTCCCAGAAAAGGTATAATCGGAGTAGTTAAGATTGCAGTCAGATAAATCGGAATAAAGCTGAGGATAAGAATCGTAATAATCGTTATCGTCATCAAATTTATTTGGTGACGATTTAGAATAAGAAACGGTTTTTTGGGAACTGGATGAAGAGAAAAAAGTGTTGAATAGAGAAGAAAAGAACCCCATAAAAACAGCCCTTCCAATTTAATCTGGCTTACTTATGGGCCGTGGGCTGGCCCACGATGTCGTAGATGTCACGCCCGGCAAGCGCCTCAGAATGCGCCTTGATGGCGAGGTTGATGTCCCACTTGTTCTGCGGATAATCGCCATAGCGGCGACGGACATCCTCCATCCGCTCGATGATGTCCATTACGCCGTCAGCTCCGGTCAGCGAGTCGCAAAGCTGAATCAGGCGGTCGTATTCGTCGTAGACCATTATAGTGCGTCGATGTCGGCCTGTAGTTTTTCGTAGAATTTCCCCAGATGGAGACCGTCGATGAAGCGGTGATTGACCTCCACCGACATCCCCAATTTCTTGCGGCCATTTTCCTCGCCATATCTGCCCCATGTGATGCGGGGGATGTTGTCGTCCCGGTCAAAATCCCGCTCGTTGGTGCAGCCGGTCAAATCAAACCACGGTGTGCAGGAGATATAGATGAGGTTGTCGTTCTCTTCGTCCTGGTCAAGAAGGGTCTTCTGGGCAGCGCTTCTCGCCTGTGCGGAGGCACAGAACTCCGCAATGCCACCGACTTTTGGCAGGGTGACGATGTGAAACTGCTCACTGCCGGGTTTCAGGTCGGTCAGACTGGGAATGCGCTCATCCAGCAGCCACACCTCGCCGTCCCGGATGGCGTAGCGGAAATTCTTCACGCGGTTCACGGCGTCCGTCACGAGATACCCCATCGCGTAATAAAACGACAAATGCCGCTCCTTGACATAGCGGTAAAGGTTTGTTACATCCACCCGGAAGGTGACGCTGTAAAAAGGGTGGGAAACAGCGGAGAAAAACTCGAACAATTCAGCCCGCTCCCAGTGGGTCCTATCGACTTTTTCCATCTTACTTCTCCTCGGCAGGGGCCTGCTTATTTTTATCCATCGCGTCGAACTGCTTTACGATCTGCGGGTCTTTCAGTTTGATGACCTTGCCGGAGAGGTAGTGGAGGGTATTTTCCTCGGGAATGTCGAGGAAGCTGATACGGACGGCGCAGAGGGCCTGCGTCTTGGTGCCGGTGCGCTCGTTCATCTTCCGGTTGCCGTATTTGATGTCGCCCAGCACCGGCTTGCCCAGATAGGCCAGATGGGCACGGATCTGATGGGTGCGGCCGGTGATGAGGCCGATGCGGCAGAGGGCGAAGGGGCCTGCCGTCCGCAGCACATCCACATCGGTGATGATCTGCTTGCGGCGCTCGTCCTGTGACTGGTGGGCGTGGATGCTCACCTTGTTGTTCTTTTCGTCGTGCTCCCACCACGCGGTGAAGCGCCCGCTCTGGGGGATGCCCACAGTAATGGTGTAATACTCTTTTTTGAGCAGGTCGGTGCGGATGATCTCGTTCATGTCCCGGAGGGCGGCGTAGCTCTTGGCCGCGATGACGAGGCCCTCGGTGCCCCGGTCGAGGCGGTTGCAGATGCCGGGCTTGAAGCGGTTCTCGCCCTGCGGGTCGTATTCGCCTTTTTGGGCCAGATACTGGGTAAAGGCGTCCACGAGATTCGCGTCGCCGGTGCGGTCGCTGTGGCAGAGCAGGTGGGTGGGCTTGTAGAGGACGGCGATGTTCTCATCCTCGTAGATGATCGTCACCTTGGGCTGGTTCTGCTGTTTCTTGGGGGCAGGCTTATGGGCAGGCTTTGCACCCTCCGGCGGGAAGAACTCGTCGTTGATGTACAGCTCGATGAGGTCGCCGGCCTTGATGCGGTCTTCGGGCGCACCCTTTTTGCCGTTGACCTTGATGCGCTTGTTGCGGAAGCTCTTGTATAAGAGGCTGGTAGGGAAGTCGCGGGTCACGCTCTGGACAAAGCGGGAGAGGCGGACGCCCTCGTCGTTGGCGGTGGCAGTGTATTGTTTCATAAAAGCATATCCTTTTTTGTTTTCTGAAAAGATGTCGTTTGTCTTTTTGCCGAAGCCCCCCTACAAGGGAAACTGGAGAGGAGCCTGCGATGAGACTGAGAGGGCTGCTTCTACCTTATAATAATCTACTCTCCCCATGAAGTCAACGCAGAATATTTTCGGTCGGCTCTTGTCTTTTGCTGAAAATGGGGTACTATAAAAGAAACGACTGCAATGCAAAGGAGCACAGCTATGGCGGGACAGAACATAAGCCACGAGGGACACCGACAGCGGATGCGCACCCGGGTGGAACAGTACGGGCTGGAAAGCCTCGCACCCCACGAAGTGCTGGAGTACCTGCTCTACATCACCAACGCCCGCCGGGACACCAACGGCATCGCCCACGCGCTGCTGGAGCGGTTCGGCAGCTTTACCGGGGTGCTGGAGGCCAGTGAAGAAGAGCTGTGCAGTGTGGCGGGCATCGGCCCGGCCAGCGCCCGGATGCTGCATCTCCTGCCCGAGGTGAGCCGATACTATGAGCACGACCGCACCAGTACCGAGGGTGCGCTGACGACCACCGAGCGGCTGGTGACTTACCTGAAGCCCCGCTTCGCCGGGGCAAGGCAGGAGAAGGCCCTGCTCCTCTCGCTGGACAGCCGCAGCCGGGTAAAGGGGGTCTGCTGGCTGAAAGAAGGGAACAGCCGGATGGTGGGTCTGGAGGTGAAGGATGTTGTCTCGGCGGCGCTCCGAGGCGGGACGGAGAGTGTTGTGCTCTGCCATAATCACCCGAACGGTGTGCCGCTGCCCTCCCGGGAAGACCTTGCCGCCACGGAAAACATCGTCCGTGCGCTGGGGCTGGTGAAGATACGCCTGCGCGACCACATCATCATCGCGGAAAATGAGTATTTTTCCATGCGGGAATCCAACCGCCTGCCCTTCTACGACTTCGAGACCGGCACAATGTTACGCCCATATGGAAGAGAATGATTTACATTATAAAATAATTGTGGTATAATAGCGCTACGACATACAACTAATCGTAGTTTCAAAAAGGAGGGCTTTTTGTGGCAGAGGAAAAATTCCATCTGGTGTCGTCCTACGCCCCCACGGGCGACCAGCCGCAGGCCATCGCCCAGCTGGTGGAAGGGGTAGAGCGGGGCGACCGCTGCCAGACCTTGCTGGGCGTCACCGGCAGCGGCAAGACCTTCACGATGGCGAATGTCATCGCCCAGTGCAACCGTCCCACGCTGGTGCTGGCCCATAACAAGACGCTGGCGGCCCAGCTCTGCACCGAGTTCCGCTCGTTCTTCCCGGACAATGCTGTGGAGTATTTCGTCTCCTACTACGACTACTACCAGCCGGAGGCCTATATCCCCAGCACCGATACCTATATCGAGAAGGACAGTGCCATCAACGACGAGATCGACCGTCTGCGCCACTCGGCCACGGCGGCGCTGTCGGAGCGGCGGGATGTCATCATCGTGGCGTCAGTGTCCTGCATCTACTCTCTGGGCGACCCTATTGATTACCGCAGCATGGTCATCAGCCTGCGGCCCGGGATGCAGATGGAGCGGGACGAGCTGTGCGAGAAGCTGGTGACGCTGCAATATGAGCGGAACGACGTCAACTTTATCCGCAATAAATTCCGCGTCCATGGGGACATCGTGGACATCTATCTGGCCTATATGAGCGAGCTGGCCATCCGGGTGGAATTTTTCGGCGACGAGATCGACCGCATCACCGAGTTCAACCCCCTCACCGGCGCAAAACAGAACGTGGTGAAGCACGTTGCCATCTTCCCGGCCAGCCACTATATCGTCAGCGCCGACAAAAAGGCTGCGGCCATCGAGAAGATCCGGGCAGAGTGCGACGCGCAGGTGAAGCAGTTCACCTCGGAGGGCAAGCTCATCGAGGCCCAGCGCATCCAGCAGCGGACGAACTACGACATCGAGATGCTCACCGAGGTGGGCATCTGCAAGGGCATTGAGAACTACTCCGCTGTCCTGTCGGGCCGCGCGCCGGGCAGTATGCCCACGACCCTGCTGGACTATTTCCCGGAGGATTTTCTGCTCTTCGTGGACGAGAGCCATGTCACCCTGCCGCAGGTGCGGGCCATGTACGGCGGGGATTATGCCCGCAAAAAGACGCTGGTGGAGTACGGCTTCCGCCTGCCGTCGGCCTTCGACAACCGCCCCCTCAAGTTTGAAGAGGTGGAATCCAAGCTCAACCAGATGATCTTCGTCTCGGCCACCCCCGGCGAGTACGAGCGCCAGAACAGCACGCAGGTGGCCCAGCAGGTCATCCGGCCGACCGGTCTGCTGGACCCGCTCATCTCGGTGCGCCCGGTGGAGGGGCAGGTGACAGACCTCTTGGGCGAGATCAATGCCCGCATCCAGCGGCATGAGCGCGTCCTTGTCACGACCCTGACCAAGAAGATGGCCGAGGACCTGACGGATTACTTCACCGAGCAGGGGATAAAGGTCAAGTATATGCATCACGAGGTGGACACCTTTGAGCGGATGGAGATCATCAAAGACCTCCGCCTCGGCACCATCGACGTGGTGGTGGGCATCAACCTGCTGCGTGAGGGCCTCGATCTGCCCGAGGTGAGCCTTGTGGCCATCCTCGACGCCGATAAAGAAGGCTTCCTCCGCAGTGAGACCAGCTTGATCCAGACCATCGGCCGTGCGGCCCGCAACGCAGAAGGTCTGGTCATCATGTACGCCGACGAGGTGACGGACAGCATGGACCGCGCCATCACTGAGACGGAGCGCCGCCGCGCCATCCAGATGGCCTACAACGCTGCGCACGGCATCGTGCCCAAGACCATCGTGAAGGCCATCCCGGACAGCATCGAGATCAGCGACAAGGCCGAGAACGCCAAGATGAACACCCGGCGGATGGGCAAGCTGGAGCGGGAAGCCGCCATTGACCGCCTGACCCGGGAGATGAAGGAGGCGGCGAAGCTGCTGGAATTTGAGCACGCGGCCTTCCTGCGCGACCAGATCGACCGTCTGCGCCGGGGCGAGAACCCCACCGTGGATTCCTCGGCGGAGACAGAGCGGAAGCAGAACCATGCACAGACACAAAGAAGAGGGAGAAAGTACCTTGGCAAACGATAAAATAGTCATAAAGGGTGCGCGGGAGCACAACCTGAAAAATGTAAATCTGACCCTCCCGAGGGAAAAGCTCATCGTCATGACCGGCCTGTCCGGCTCAGGCAAATCGAGCCTCGCCTTCGACACCATCTACGCCGACGGCCAGCGCCGCTATGTGGAGAGCCTGTCCAGCTATGCCCGGATGTTCCTTGGCCAGATGGACAAGCCCGATGTGGACGAGATCACCGGCCTGTCGCCGGCCATTTCCATCGACCAGAAGACCACCAGCCACAACCCCCGTTCTACCGTGGGCACTGTGACCGAGATCTACGATTACCTGCGCCTTCTGTACGCCCGTGTGGGCGTGCCCCACTGTCCGGTCTGCGGGCGGGTCATCAGCCAGCAGACCGTGGACGAGATGGTGGACGCCGTCCTCAAGCTGGAAGAGGGGACGAAGTTTCAGGTCCTCGCCCCCGTCGTCCGCCAGCGCAAGGGCACCCAGCAGAAGGAGCTGGAAGCCGCCCGCCGCGCTGGCTATGCCCGCGTGAAGATCGACGGCAACCTGTACGATCTTGACGAGGAGATCACGCTGGAAAAGAACATCAAGCACACCGTGGAGGTGGTGGTGGACCGCCTCGCCCTGCGCAAGGGCATCCGAGGCCGTCTGGCGGACTCGCTGGAGACCGCCCTTGCCCTCACCGGCGGCGTGGCCGAGGTGGACGTCATCGGCGGCGAGTGCATGACCTTCAGCCAGAATTTCGCCTGTCCGGAGCACGGCATCTCCATCAGCGACCTGTCGCCCCGTCTCTTCTCCTTCAACAATCCGCTGGGCGCCTGCGAAAAGTGCACCGGCCTTGGCACCTTCATGCGGGTGGACGAAGAGCGCATCCTGCCCAACCGGAATCTTTCCATCCGGGAAGGGGCCATCAAGGCCAGCGGCTGGTACTACGCCGAAGGCTCTGTGTCGGAGATGTACTATCTGGGTCTGGGCAAAAAGTATGGTTTCACGCTGGATACGCCGATCAAGGATATGAGCACTGAAGCCGTCAATGCCCTGCTCTACGGCACCAATGGTGAAAAGATCGAGATGCACCGCACCAACGAGTTCGGCAGCGGTGTCTACTACAACACCTTTGAGGGCATCGTCGAGAACCTTGAGCGCCGCTTCCGGGAGACCAACAGCGAGTGGATGAAGGAGGAGATCGGCAGCTTTATGTCAGGCGTCGAGTGCCCCGACTGCCACGGCAAACGCCTCAAGCCGGTGGTGCTGGCGGTGACCATCGGAGACAAGAACATCAGCGACTTCTGCGAGCTGTCCATCCGGGACGAGCTGAAGTTCATCGCCGACAATGAGCCAAAACTGACCGAAAAACAGAAGCAGATCGGCGGCCAGATCATGAAGGAGATCAAGAATCGCCTGCAGTTCTTGCAGAGCGTGGGACTCGACTACCTCACACTGGCCCGGGCGGCAGGCACTCTGTCCGGCGGCGAGAGCCAGCGCATCCGCCTGACGACCCAGATCGGCAGTGCGCTCTCCGGCGTGCTCTATGTGCTGGATGAGCCGTCCATCGGCCTGCATCAGCGGGACAATGATAAGCTCATCGCTACGCTGAAAAATCTCCGCGACCTCGGCAACACGGTCATCGTGGTCGAGCACGATGAGGATACCATGCGCAGCGCGGACTATATCGTGGACGTCGGCCCCGGCGCAGGCGTCCATGGCGGTGAGATCGTGGCTGCCGGCTCGGTGAAGGACATCTGCAAGGCCAAGCGCAGCATTACCGGCGACTATCTATCGGGCCGCAAGCGCATCGAGGTGCCCCAGACCCGCCGCACCGGCAATGGCAATTTCCTCACGGTGAGGGGGGCACGGGAGAACAACCTGCGGAATATTGATGTGAAGTTCCCGCTGGGAGAGTTTATCTGCGTGACAGGCATCTCTGGCTCGGGCAAATCGAGCCTCATCAATGAGATCCTGTATAAGACGCTGGCCTGTGAGTTGAACGGCGCGCGTTCCCGCGCAGGCAGATGCGATGGGGTAGAGGGCCTCGAATTTGTGGATAAGGTCATCGGCATCGACCAGCAGCCCATCGGCCGGACACCCCGCTCCAACCCGGCCACCTATACCGGCGTCTTCAACGACATCCGCACCGTCTTTTCGCAGACACAGGACGCCAAGATGCGGGGTTATGGCCCGGGCCGGTTCAGCTTTAACGTCCGGGGAGGCCGCTGCGAGGCCTGCGAGGGCAACGGTATCCTCCAGATCGAGATGCACTTCCTGCCCGATGTCTACGTTCCCTGCGAGGTCTGCAAGGGTGCACGTTACAACCGGGAGACGCTGGAAGTCAAATATAAGGAAAAGACCATCTCCGACGTGCTGAACATGACGGTGGAGGAGGCGGCAGTCTTCTTCGCCAATCAGCCGAAGATCGCCCGCAAGCTGCAGACCCTGCTGGATGTGGGGCTGGGCTATGTCACGCTGGGACAGAGCGCCACGACCCTTTCGGGTGGCGAAGCCCAGCGCGTCAAGCTGGCCAATGAGCTGGCCCGCCGCAGCACCGGCAAGACCGTGTATATTCTCGACGAGCCGACTACGGGCCTCCACATCGCGGATGTCCACCGCCTCATCGAGGTGCTGCAGAAGCTGGTGGATGCGGGCAATACCGTCATCGTCATCGAACACAACCTCGACCTCATCAAGTGCGCCGACCACATCATCGACCTCGGTCCCGAGGGCGGAAGCGCCGGTGGACTCATCGTGGCGGAGGGAACACCCGAGCAGGTGGCAGAGGTACCGGAAAGCTTTACCGGCCAGTACCTCAAGCCGCTGCTGGACAAGGACGCCCGCCTCCGCGCAGAGGGAAAATAAGGATACAGAAGCAGACAGAGCCGCAGCCCCCGAAAGGACTGCGGCTCTGTTGTTTAAAAAAGCTTCGGATAAAATAAAAAAGCTCCTCAATCGAACTAACCCAAAGGTTGTTCGACTGAGAAGCAAATGGTCCCTACGTTAGCAGGAATGTCCTTTGTCACAACGCTTCCCGCACCGATCACCGTATTATCCCCAATGGTAACACCCGGCACCACGATCACGCCAGCACCCAGCCAGCAGTTGCGTCCAATGCGGATGGGCAGATTGTACTGGTATGCTTTCTCACGCAGGTCAGCCCGAAGTTGGCATAGACATAATCGCTCAAGTGAACGTGCTTTCCGCCCCAATTGGCGTGAAACGGCGGCTCAATCCAGCAGCCTGCGCCGCACTCTGCAAGCATTTCTTTCAAAAGCTGCTCCCGTTTTGCGTGTTCGGAAGGGCGGGTGTGGTTATAATCATACAGCCGCTCCATGCAAAGTTCCTGCTCTGCCATGATGGAATCATCCGTTGGGTCGTAGACTTGTTGGCTGTGGATCGCATTTTTTATCGGCAGGGTTCTACTCTCCTTATTTATAAGGAATCTTTCTCATTTTTCAGTAGATTCTTCCCGATTCTTTCGGTACTGTGCCGGACTGACACCATACTCTTTCTTGAATACCCGGCTAAAATAGAGTGGGTTATCATACCCTACGATCTCTGCAATTTCTCCAATATTGTATTCGGTGTTCTCCAATAGGCTTTGTGCATTTACCATCCGAAGGGACAGGATGTATTGTGCAGGGCTTATTTTCATGTACTGCTTAAAATTACGGATAAACCAGTTCGTACTGATATGCAGCGATTCTGCGTAATCGTCCACACTGACCTTTGTATTATAATTCTCGTTAAAGTAGGCAACGGCGGTTTCGATTTCTTCGGGGATGCTTGTAGTTGTTTTCTCGCTTTCCTGCTGTTGCCTGCTTACTAAAAGCAGAATGATGTTGAAGAGAGAAGCAATATAGTCTTCATAGCCATATTCACATTGTTGCAGTTCCCGGATGATCTTTCGGAACAGCATTTTGTAATCCGGCAGTGTGCCGCTGTAAAAAACGTGCTTGTCCAAGGGTATTCCGTGATAGTTCAGGATGTTTTTGACATCGTATCCTGTAAAGTGAATCCAGAACACCTCTGGATGATCTTCTACATAGTAGACATACTTCTGGATTTCTTTCGGCTGATAAAGCACCATGTGTCCAGAAGTCACCACTTCCTCAACACCATCGAACCAGAAGTGTGCTTTACCAGATGCCACATAGAGGATTTGATAGTCTCTGCGACCCTTTGCCCAAAAAGTAGGTAACTTAGGGCGTTTTTTCAAGCGATAAGTGCCGCAGCTGCCTACGACCAGCGGCTTTGAGTAGTCTTTGAAATCCAAACGGGAGTTATTCAAATATCCTGAGTTGAAATACATCCCTGCGTCCTCCTCATCTTCAGAGATTTTACAGTGATTTGGAAAATGTTCTATCAAAAAATTACAAACTCTTTGATTTTGTGCATATTTTGTTCCATCTTGTCTATATCTTTTCGTTCCATTAGATTCTATAATATTTTCAGACGAAACGCAAGAGATTTGGGCAACTTGCGTAATGAGAATTCCAGTCTGAAGTGCGCAGCAGATTGGGCGCGCCCACACAAAACAAGCAAGATGGGAGAAAGCACAATGACTGAGAAGCGTTATCTAAAGTGGTATAATAAAGTCGGCTATGGTTCAGGCGATATTGCAGGCAACGTGGTGTATGCATTCCTGTCCTCCTTCGTCATGATCTATCTGACCAACACCGTTGGCCTGAACCCCGGTATTGTCGGCACTCTGATTGCAGTTTCCAAACTGCTGGACGGTGTGACGGACATTTTCTTTGGTTCTTTGATTGACAAAACGCATTCTAAGATGGGCAAAGCCCGTCCTTGGATGCTGTACGGCTACATTGGCTGTGCCATTACGCTGGTGGCAATTTTCGCCATCCCGACCAATCTGGGGCAGTTTGCACAGTACGCATGGTTCCTGATCGCATATACTCTGCTGAACGCTGTATTCTACACTGCCAACAACATTGCTTACTCTGCACTGACTGCTCTCGTCACGAAGAACAGTGCCGAACAGGTCGAGATGGGTTCTTGGCGTTTCATGTTCGCCTTTGCCACCAGCCTGCTCATCCAGTCCATCACGCTGGGTGCTGTTACGGCATTGGGCGGTGGTGCTGCTGGTTGGCGCACTGTTGCAATCATCTACGCCATCATCGGTCTGCTTGTCAACACCCTCTCCGTTTTCTCCGTGAAGGAACTGCCGGAAGGCGAATTGGTGGATACCATCGACAAAAAGGAAATCGAGCAGGACGAAAGGTACAATCTGGTTCAGGCCGCAAAGCTGCTTGCTGGTAACAAATATTATATGATGATTTGCGTCACCTACATTTTGCAGCAGATCTACGGTGCCATGATCAGCATGGGCACCTACTATGCAACCTACATCCTTGGCAACCAGAATCTGTTTGGCGTGTTCTCTTGGGCAGTCAATATTCCTCTGATCATCGCTCTGGTATTCACCCCGACGCTGGTTGCCAAATGGAGCGGAATGTACAAGCTGAACGTCATGAGCTATACTCTGGCAACGATTTCTCGTGCTCTGGTTGCTGTAGCTGGTTACATGGGCAGCGGCAATGTGACCTTGATGCTGCTCTTTACTGCAATCGCAGCTCTTGGTCAGGGTCCTTGGCAGGGCGACATGAACGCCGTGATCGCAGCCTGCTCCGAGTATACTTGGCTGACGAAGCATAAGCGCGTGGATGGCACGATGTACTCCTGCACTTCTCTCGGTGTGAAGCTGGGCGGCGGCCTTGGCACCGCCATCACCGGCTGGCTGCTGGCTGCAAGCCATTTCGATAGTGCGCTGGCTGTCCAGCCCGAATCCTGCATCTCGATGCTGAAGATCATGTATCTGGTGATTCCGTTTGCTCTGGATGCCATCATCACCTTCATTCTCTCTCGTATGAAGGTCGAAGAAGCAAATGAAAAACTGCGTGCAGCAGTCTGATAACAAGCCATTATCATTTCTCCTTCATCTGCTGTTCCCCGGAGGAATCCAGCGATTCCTCCGGGGAGGCTGGAGAAATATTATAAAATTATAAAAGGTAAATGAGGAAATACTATGGCTACATTTGATTTTGCAAAAGTAAAAGACCCCACCTTTTTCAAGGAAAACGTGCTGAATGCTCATGCAAGTTTCCGTACTTACGCTTCCCGCGAAGAATATCGGACAGGCTCCTCTTCTTTGGCGCTGAAGCTGGACGGTATCTGGAAATTCGCCTACGCAAAGAACTACACCAGTGCCATCCCCGGCTTTGAAAAGACAGATTACGATTGCAGCGGCTGGGATGACATTCATGTTCCGGCACACATCCAGATGGAGGGCTACGACATTCCCCAGTACGCAAATGTTCAGTATCCGTGGGATGGCCGTGAAGAAGTACAGCCGGGCGAGATCCCGCAGCGGTTCAATCCGGTGGCAAGCTATGTAAAATACTTCGAGCTGCCGGAATCCATGCAGGGCAAGCCCGTCCACATCGAGTTCGAGGGTGTGGAAAGCGGCATGGCTCTTTGGCTGAACGGGTCTTATGTGGGTTACACCGAGGACAGCTTCTCCGCACACGCATTCGATCTGACTCCCTATCTCCAGCCGGGCGTGAACAAACTTGCTGTGCAGGTGTTCAAGTGGACTTCCTCCAGCTGGTGCGAAGATCAGGACTTCTTCCGCTTCTCCGGCATCTTCCGCAGTGTGTGGCTGTACGCCATCCCCACTGTGCATCTGGAAGATATATCCGTCAAAACGCTGTTTGCCGGGGATGATTTTACTCATTCCAAGCTGGAAGTTGCATTGCAGGTGGAGGGTAAGGGCGCAGCCCGTCTGACCCTGCGCCGCAGTGAACTGGAAGTGTTCTCCGAAAAAATCGCACTGAACGGCGGCTCTGCTCTGTTCAGCCATGCGGTGGAGAACCCCCACCTGTGGAGTGCAGAGGACCCGGCTCTGTATGAACTGAAAATCGAGCTGCTGGACGATGTAGGCCATCTGGTAGAGGTGACTGGGCAGAAAGTCGGTTTCCGCAAGTTCGAGTTGAAGAACAATCGGATGCTGCTCAACGGCAAGCGCATCGTGTTCAAGGGTGCCAATCGTCATGAGTTCAGCTCCATTACGGGTCGTGCTGTGGGCGTACACACCCATGAGGAACTGCTTCGGGATATCATCACCATGAAGCAGAACAACATCAATGCCATCCGTACCAGCCATTACCAGAATCAGGATGCGCTGTACGACCTGTGCGACGAGTATGGTCTGTATATGATCGCAGAGAACAATCTGGAATCCCATGGCACATGGGACATCCATCAGGCTGGCATTCGCGGCATCGAGGGCGTTTTGCCCAATGATAAGCCGGAGTGGAAAGCTGTCTTGTTTGACCGCATGAATTCCACTTATCAGCGTGACAAAAACCATCCTGCTGTTCTGATCTGGTCTCTGGGCAACGAATCGTTTGGCGGCGAGACCCTGCTCCAGATGGCCGAGATGGTCCGCCGCTTTGATGACACCCGTCTGGTGCATTACGAAGGTGTGGTCAACGATCCCCGCTTCCTCGAAACCACCGATATCGAGAGCCATATGTACAGCACGGTCAAGGACATTAAAGAGTATCTGGCACAGGGCGATAAGCGGCCTTATATCGAGTGCGAATATTCTCATGCTATGGGCAACTCCAACGGTGCTTTATACAAGTACACGGAACTTGCCGACCAGAAGGACTGCGGCTATCAGGGCGGCTTTATCTGGGATTACATCGACCAGTCCATCTGGAAAAAAGACCGCTACGGCAAGTGGTTCCAAGCCTACGGCGGCGACTTCGGTGAGCGTCCTACCGACTATAATTTCAGCGGAAACGGCATTGCCTACGGTGGTGACCGTGCTCCTTCTCCCAAGATGCAGGAGGTCAAGTTCTGCTATCAGAACATCGCCATTTCCATCGACAACTCTGGCTTTGAAGTCTGGAATAAGAACCTGTTCACCTCTACGGGTGCTTTCGACTGCGTTGCTCTGCTGCATCGCGATGGAAAGCTGTATCAGCAGCAGGAACTGACCAATATTGATGTTGCTCCCGAAGAGCGTTCCAGCTTCCCGCTGCCGTTTATGGTTCCTGCGCTCCCCGGTGAATATGCAGTGACCATCAGCTTCCGTTTGAAGGAGGACACCAGCTGGGCAAAGAAAGGTCATGAAGTCGCCTTTGGACAGGGTGTGATTGCTGTGGTTCATTCCATTCCCAGCAAGAAGGTCACGCCGTTTACCGTTATGCACGGTACACACAACATCGGCGTCCGGGGTGAGAATTTCGATGTTTTGTTCTCCGATCTGAACGGCGGTCTGACTTCCTACCGCTATGCCGGCAAGGAGATGATTCAGGAGATTCCCCGTCCCAACTTCTGGCGCGCTCCCACCGACAACGACTGCGGCAACAACATGGGCGGCGTTCGCGGTCAGTGGAAGCTGGCAAGCCTGTACGCTACCGCCAAGGGCATCGGCAAGGAGATTCCGTCTGTTCACGGCGGCACCATCCTCCAGAACCCCACCTGCGAGGTGGAAGCCGACAGCGTGGTCGTGACCTATCTCTATAACCTCCAGACCAGCCCCGCAGCAGAGTGCAACCTGCAGTACCGCGTGTTCGGTGATGGCCGCATCCAGACCACCCTGCACTATGACCCGGTGGAAGGACTTGCAGCAATGCCGGAGTTCGGCGTACTGTTCAAGATCGACGCTGACTACGACACGGTGGAGTGGTACGGAAACGGCCCTGCGGAGACCTACTGGGATCGTCAGCATGGTGCAAAGCTGGGCATTTACCAGAACAAGGTCGCAGACAACATGGCGCAGTACCTTGTGCCGCAGGAGTGCGGTGCAAAGACCGCTGTGCGCTGGGCAAAGGTAGTGGACCGCAAGGGTCGCGGGCTGCTGTTTACCGCAGATGCCGCAAAGCCCATGTTCTTCTCTGCGCTGCCCTACACTCCCCATGAAATGGAGAGTGCCAAGCATCCCTACGAGCTGCCCCCGGTCCATTACACGGTCATCCGTGCTATGGGCGAGCAGATGGGCGTTGGCGGCGATGACAGCTGGGGTGCCAATGTCCACCCGGAGTATATTCCTGATGTGACCAAGCCTGTGGAGTTCACCTTTACGTTCCGTGGCATCTGATGATTGCCCGCAAATGAGGTGTTCTCTGTGAAAAAAGCGAAAGATCAGCCTGAATCTGAACCAGCCGAACTAGCATCCCTTGTTGGAGAACGGATCAGAAAGATACGCAAAGAAGAGGGGTTAAGCCTAGAGCTTTTTGCTTTACGTTGTGACATGAATACTGCTGCATTGCAGTATTTCTCTCAGATTACTCGTGATCTTTCCCCAGAACAATTTCATCGGCTGCTAAACATCATAAAAGAGATCGTAGCCGTGATGAGATGACCCTCGTTATTAAGACACCTTCGCGTTGAGATATGGACATCCCTGCATGAGATTCCTATCAAAAGCGAGGGTGTCTTTTTTGGTATCACAAAATCTCAATTCCTGACACCACTATTTATAAGTAGTGCTTCGCTCTATATAAGTAGCGTTGCTATGTCAAAATAACCGTATTCAGCTTTTGTTTAGGGCATTTCTTTGAATGGTTCTCCAAACTTTCTTTAACGTATGCAGGAACTTCTGGCTTTGGAGCCGCAGTTTATTGAAGAAGATGGCTCTGTCATTCACATCCGGCAGGCAGTAAAGGTCGTAAAAGGTACAGTCAGCATCGGCAGTCCGAAATCCAAAGACAGTATCCGGGATATTCCGGTGCCGCTGAATGTCCGCCCGTGTGCCATCAAGCTGCGGGATACCACCGACCAGTTCATCTGGGAAAGCCCCAAGACCGGCTTGCCCTGCAATCCCACCCATTTCCGGGATGTATTCCGCAAATCTCTGGAAGAAGCGGGCGATGTCCGCTTGCTCACGCCGCACAGCTGCCGCCACACCTATGTGTCGCAGATGCAGGCGTTGGGCGTGGATATCCAGACCATCCAGAGCATCGTAGGCCACGCCGATACCGAGATGACTGAGCATTATCTCCATGTTCAGGAATCCATTCGGCAGAGTGCGA
>ERZ1106973.1317-NODE-1317-length-23369-cov-16.571202_pt1 | contig 23369 bp, 18 predicted proteins | sample MGYA00403686_ERZ1106973 | MGnify/ENA primary metagenome ERZ1106973 (study PRJEB35170, sample SAMEA104062408) | human gut metagenome | biome: human gut; feature: human-associated habitat; material: faeces | place: Denmark | collected 2012-11-06 ...
CAATGCCAAAACGCGGTGCACAAATCAAAGCAACAGACAAGCGGATTGCAAGGTTTACCATATTTGCAATAAGAAACGGCCGCATGATTCCAAGTCCGCGAAGAACGCCATCCGTTGCCATCTTGATGCCCATGAAGATGAAAAAGTAACCAAGCCATCTCATATAATCACCGGACACCTGATAGGCCAACGCGGTTCCGTCTTTTCCCAAGAACAACGAGGAAATCTGTGTGTGCAGTGTTTCAATGACCACGAAAGCAAGAACTGCAAAGCATAGATCCAACACCAGTGCAGCATGATACCCTTTTTTGATACGCTCAATTTTCTTTGCGCCAAGATTCTGGGATACAAACGGCGAAACTGCATTGCCGATGGATACGAAGATCAGCGAAAAAACATTTTCTACCCGCATCGTTGCCGCATACCCGGCAAGTGCCTGTGTGCCGAAGGGATTTACCACTGCCTGCACGATCATCATACCGATAGACACTGTGGACTGCTGCAAAACCGATGGTACCGCAATGCGAAGCGTGGAATACAGCTCCTGCCGGTCGAACCTGCTAAAGGAGCTCTTGTATTGCCGCATCCGAGACAGAAAGATCAAAAAAGAAAACACGGCAGAAATTCCTTGTGCGATCAAGGTCGCAAGGGCTGCACCAAACACCCCCAGACCAAGACCAGCCACCATCCAGAGATCCATAAAAATATTCAGGATAGATGAGAATATCAGCAGTCCCAACGGAATTTTGGATTCACCGATGGAAGTGAACATGGTGGAAAGAATGTTGTACATGAATAGAAACGGGAAACCCACAAAGTAGACACGCAGATACAATACTGCTTCTTCCAATATATCGGCAGGGGTCTGTAATCCGCTCATCATGAAATGGGAAAAGCAAAAGCCAAAGACACCAAGGACAACGCTTAAGATCAAAAAGCTGATCAGGGACGTTGACACAATGGTTTTCATTTTACCATAATTTTTTGCACCAAAATAGCGGCTTACAAGCACACCTGCGCCCACACCAGCACCAAGCGCCACACAAATAAAAACATTGGTCAGTGCAGCACAAGCACCAACAGCCGCAAGTGCCGAGGAGCCAACAAATTGACCAACTATTATGGAATCGGCCATATTGTATACTTGTTGAAAAAAGCTGCCAAGGATCATCGGCATCGCAAAAACAGTCAGCGCTTTAAGGGGTGGATCTGTGATCAAATATTCATCTTTCGACATGATTATATTCCTTCCAAAAATCGTTTATCGCAAATTTTATCGCAAGTTAAGAAATTCGTGCAACATTGAAACGGCATCTTTGCGATATGCAATTCACCGCTGTTGCATTAAAAAGTTGAATTGCTATAGTATTGGAATCTATCCAATATAAGTATATTCCCCCCTGTCTCAAAATGCAATCTGCGACTTCTGGCGGAGATGGTGGATATTCTCCCGCGGGCTAAGCAACAGCCCGCAGGGCTGATTGCTTGCGGTCTGCGGACCGCCGCCCTGTTCTCATCCTCACCATCTAGCCGCAAAAAAGGCACCAGCCTGAGCTGATGCCTTTTGTTGGCGGAGATGGTGGGATTCGAACCCACGTGCCCGATTAAGGACAAAACGATTTCGAGTCGTTCTCGTTACGACCGCTTCGATACATCTCCAAGTATATTTTCATGGAAAATTTACGATTTGTATATCGCAAATCGGCCTTGAAACTTGGAACAGTTGCTGTTAGAATATTGTTAGAAAACGCATCGTTCAGACAGGCTTTGAAGCCTGTCAGGACATTAAAATTGACGTTCTCTCGTGTGATATGGAGACATCCGGCGAAGCATCCACTTGGATTTCGAGTCGTTCTCGTTACGACCGCTTCGATACATCTCCATATATTAGCCTTTACAGTATAGCAAAAAAGCGGTTTCCCGTCAACACTTTTCTCCCGTTACGGCACGGCACGGCTGCAAGCCATACGCAGCCGTGCTGTTTTGCGTTTTTGGGGCAGAAAGCGCGGTTTCTTTGCAAAAAAGGCTGTTCTTTTGGGCGGGAGCCGAGTATAATAGGAACGATATTTTTCAAATTTGAAGTACAGAGGAGAGCATTCCAATGGCACAGGCAAAACAAGATATGGGCACCGGCAGCATCAAAAAGCTGATGCTGCAGCTCATGATCCCCGCCGTGGTGGCGCAGGTGGTGAACCTGCTGTATAACATCGTGGACCGCATTTACATCGGCCACATTGCGGGCATTGGCGCGGCAGCGCTGACCGGCGTAGGGCTGTTCACACCCATTCTGATGCTGCTGAACGCTTTTGCCATGCTGGTGGGCGCGGGCGGCGCGCCGCGCACCGCCATTGCTCTGGGGCAGGGGGACAGGCAGCGGGCCGAAAAGATCATCTCCAACAGCTTTACCGTGCTGATGTTCTTTGCCGTGGTGCTGACCATCGGCTTCTATGCCGGGGCACCGGTGCTGCTGCGGCTGTTCGGTGCCAGCGATGTCACCCTGCCGTACGCCCTGAGCTACAGCCGCATCTACATTGCAGGCTCGGTGTTCGTGCTGGTGGTGCTGGGCATGAACCCTTTTATCACCACGCAGGGCTTTGCCAAGACCAGTATGCTTACCACCGTGATCGGCGCGGTGATCAACATTATCCTCGACCCCATCCTGATCTTCGGGTTCGGACTTGGTGTGCGGGGCGCAGCCATTGCCACAGTGCTCAGTCAGGCCGTGGGCGCGGTGTGGATCCTGCGCTTTCTCACCGGCAAAGAGACCCTCCTGCGCCTGCGCAGGGACTATCTGCGCCCGGAGCGCAATGTCATCCTGCCGGTGATGGCTCTGGGCATCTCCACCTTTGTGATGCTCTCCACCGAGAGCCTGCTTTCCATCAGCTTCAGCTCCAGTCTGGCGCGGTACGGCGGCGATGTGGCCGTGGGTGCCATGACCGTCATCACCAGCGCATCCCAGCTGTGCACGCTGCCCATTCAGGGCATCTGTCAGGGCGGACAGCCGGTGATGAGCTTCAACTTTGGCGCAGGCAAAAAGCCCCGCGTCAAGGAAGCCTTCCGTTTTCAGCTGACGCTGTGCGGGGCCTACACCTGCTTGTTCTGGCTGTTGATGATGCTGTTTCCCGGCGCGGTGGCGGGCATTTTCACCTCGGACACCGCACTGATCCAGTACACCACGTGGGCCATGCGCATTTACATGGCGGGCATTTTTGCCATGGGCTTCCAGATCGCCTGCCAGCAAAGCTTTATGGCGCTGGGGCAGGCTAAGGTCAGCCTGCTGCTGGCCTGCCTGCGCAAGATCATTCTGTTGATCCCCCTCATCTTCATTCTGCCGCACGTTCTGCCGAACCCGGTGTTCGGCGTGTTTCTGGCCGAGCCGGTCAGCGACATTCTGGCCGCCACCATCACCACCATCACCTTCTTTGCCCGGTTCGATAAGATCCTCGACCGCGGTGCGGCAAAGGTTTGATTTTTTTGTATGCAGAAAGGGCATCTGCCGTTGGCAGATGCCCTCGCTGTTTATTCGGGAAACCCTGACCGGCACTGAAAAATCAGTCCATGTTCAGAGCGCTCTTGAGGTTGTTTTTGTAGATATCGGCCTTGGCACCGTAGATGATCTGCACGCCATCTGCGACCTGAACGACGCCGTTTGCACCCGTCTTCTGCTTCCAGTCAGTATCCGGCATAACGAGAGCCTTGTCTTTGACTTTGACGCGCAGTCGAGTAAAGCAGGCATCCACATGCTGGATATTGTCTGCACCACCCAGACCTTCAATGATGGTCGCCATCATCTCGTCGCTCATTTTCTTGTCCAGCTTCTTGACCTCCTGGCCATCATCTTCGCGGCCGGGAGTCTTGTAGTTGAACTTGGTGATCATGAAGCGGAAGGTGAAATAGTACAGGAAGAAGCAGGGAATGCCAATGATGAACACCCAGATCCAGTTAGAGCCTTTATCCGCCTGCATGATGCCATTGAAGATCGTGCTCAGGAAAGGGCCGCCGAAGGAACTGGGCCCCGGGATATTCACCTTGCAGATGTAAGTCAGCAGGTAGGCCAGACCTGCATAGCCAGCGTGCACCACGAACAGCAGCGGAGCCGCAAACAGGAAGCTGTACTCAATGGGCTCGGTGATGCCAGTGAAGATGGAGGGGATGATGGCTGCGATCAGCAGCGCCTTGACCTGAGGCTTACGCTCCGGCTTTGCGCAATGGTACATGGCCAGAGCCGCACCGGGCAGACCAAACATAGCAAAAATAACCTTGCCGTTCATGATAAAGCGGGTAATGTTCACGTCAAACATGGCATCCGGAGAAGCCAGCATGGCGTTGTAAATGTTCACTGCGCCTTCATACAGCGTGCCATCAATGACCATGGAACCGCCAAGGTTTGTGAAGAAGAACGGAGTGTAAATAAAGTGATGCAGGCCAAAAGGCAGCAGCGCACGCTCTGCCAGACCATAGATCACACTGCCTGCCATGCCAGTGTCATAAATGATCTCGCCCATGAAGCCCAGACCGGTCTGAACGAAGGGCCACACCACAGACATTACCAGACCCAGCGCAGAGCAGGCCAGCAGCGAGATCATCGGCACGAATTTTGTGCCTGAGAAGATGCCCAGAACCGGCGGCAGCTGAATATTATAGTATTTGTTATGCAGCTTTGCAACCAGCAGACCCACCAGAATACCGCCGAATACACCGGTGTCAAGCGAAGCGATGCCCATGACCATGGACTGGCCGGTCTTCATCGCCGCAGGGTCCAGAATGCCCAGACTGGTCAGCAGGATATTCATCACATTGTTCATGGCGAGGAAACCGATCACGCTGGACAATGCCGCGATGCCCTTTTCCTTTTCCGCATAGCCGATGGCAACGGAAACAGCAAAAATGATTGGAAGATAGGAGTTGACGGTATTGCCCATGGCCTTGAGCAGATTAAAGAACAGCTTGACATAGGTATTGCCCAGAACCGGCCACAGTGCCACAATGTTCTTTGTCGTGAACGCAGAGCCAATGCCCACCAGAATACCTGCGATGGGCAGGATCATGACAGGCGTCATTAGAACTTTTCCCAGTTTCTGGAACTGTGAAAAGGTAACTTTTTTCTCTCTCTTCTCCATGATTTACCTCCTGCGGGTCTCAGTGCAGTTCAGGCCAGTAGCCCTTATTGGCTTCGATCATCTTATCCAGGATCTTGCGTGCCACCTTGGCAGAGGGAACTGTCTTGTTCATCGTGAATGCTTCCAGTGCCTTCTGGTAGGAGTGTTCAAAATAAGCATCCACGATCAGCTTTTCCGAAGAGACCTGCTGCATCATCATGCCCAGCTGGAACTGGGGGATATTGCCGATGGTAACAGGCTCCGGGCCCCACTTGCGCAGGTAGCAGGGAACTTCCACCATGGCATCATACGGCATCTGCGGGATGCAGCCCTTGTTTTCCACAATGACCAGATAGCGGTCCGCATTGTTATAGGCAATGGAACATGCCACATCCACAATAAAATCGCCAAAAGCATTGAACAGATTCAGGTTTGCTTCCTTCTTGCCGCCGCTCTCGCGGATCAGCTTTGCCTGCTCGATCATGTCCTTCTCACGGCCATCCATGACCATGTTGGCACGCGTGTAGTTGGGATCCATATCCTCGGCGCTTTCCTTGGCATACAGATAGTACTGCAGGTAGGTATTGGGCAGATACTCCGGGAAGTCGGTGAGGATTTCCTTAAAGTTTTCCCATGTGTGGCGCCAGGAAGGATCGGAGTGGTGCTTATCATGAGAAGCAGCCAGACCGAACTTCATGATCTTTTCCTTCAGTTCCGGCATACGGTCCACACCGCTCTTGTCGTACAGGTGGGTCCACCAGCCAAAGTGGTTCAAACCAAAGTAGACCGGGTCCACATCGTTGTATTTTTCCAGACCCAGCATCTTTGCGAAGGACAGCATGATGGCTACCGGCATATCGCAGATGTTCAGGATCTTATAGTTGTTGTACTTGCGGCGGGTGGCCTCAGCCACGATCGCAGCAGGGTTGGAGTAATTGATGATCCATGCCTCGGGTGCGTACTTGCGCACATCGTCGATCACCTGGAACACGCCGGGGATGGAACGCAGGCCGTATGCCATGCCGCCGGGGCCGCAGGTCTCCTGACCCACAACGCCAAACTCCAGCGAGATCTTTTCGTCCTTTTCGCGCATTTCCATGCCGCCCTGACGGATCTGAGCAAAAGCAAAATCAATATCGGTATAGGCCTTTTCCGGGTCTGTGGTGGTGAAGTAGACGCACTCCGGGTCCAGCTTTGCGATCAGCGAACCGCACAGGGTATCCACCAGCTCCAGACGATCCGGATCAATATCATACAGCACCAGTTTCTTCAGCGGGAAACGATCAAGATTTGCAATCAGGCTCTGGATAATGCCGGGAGTGTGACTGGAACCACCGCCAACAATGACAACTTTAAAACCTTCCATTTTTGAAACCTCACATTCGTTTTTCGATCATGTTTCTGATTTTACCCTTGCGCGCGCTTTGGAGAGTGACTATAATATAATCGATATAAACATTTTTTTAAAGGCGTTTTGAAAGTTTTGAATCAGTTTGCCCAAGTTGAAACAATTCCAGAGTCTGAAAATATTTTCACACCTGCTAACTTTCTTCAAAGCCTTCCCGCCGGAGGACATCATGGACTTTTTCACCCGCATTGCAGAACACACGCCCCAGCTGAACAAAAACGATAATGAGCTTCTTTCTTACTGCATTCGCAACCACACCGAAATCGCCAATCTCAAGGTGACGGAACTTGCGGACCGGTTGTTCATCTCACCGGCTTCTGTCGTCCGCTTTTGCAAGAAGCTCGGTTTCAGTGGTTATTCCGATTTTAAGGCATCTTTGCGCATGGATCTGTTTGAGCCGGAGGAAACGCCGCGAAAATCTCACCCGACCGACTTTTTCCGCGATATCCACAAAACCATCGAGATGGTTCCGGAGGAGACCGTAGAGCGTATCGTAGAGCTGATCCACTGCAGCCGCCGCATTGAGCTGTATGCCGTAGGCAGCAGCAGGATGCCCGGCTCCGAACTTGCAAAGCGGCTGCAAACCATCGGCAAGGCCGCCTTCTGTTACGATGACAGCACCCTGATGAATATCAGCGCACGGCAGCTGACTTCCGATGATCTGGTTCTGGCCCTTTCCATTTCCGGCGAAACAAGTCTGATCATTGCCGCTGCAACGGTTGCCAAAAGCCGTGGTGCCGCATTGGTTTCCTTTACAAATCTCGGCAGCAATACCCTCAGCGGCATGGCAGATGAAAACCTGTATGTCAACGCCACAAACTTTGTGTGCTCCGGCCTTCAGGTGCGGTCCCGCGTACAGCTGCTGATGCTGTGCGAATACCTGTTCTTCCGCTACATAGAGACCTATGGGGACGAGCACCAGCAAAGTATCGGTTGACGCCATTTCACCGCAGCGCACAGCCAACGCTCTATTCCACCAACAAATCTCCCACGATAAAAAAACAGGGCCGCTGCACAAACGATGTGCGGCGGCCCTGTTGGCGTTCTGTTTTTATTTCCCCGCCAGCAGAATGGCCAGCACGGCTTTCTGCACGTGCAGGCGGTTCTCGGCTTCATCGAAGATTTCCGGTGCGTGCTGCTCGAACACCGCCGAGGAGATCTCCTCGCCCCGGTGGGCGGGCAGGCAGTGCAGCACCATGACATCGGGCTTGGCGCTTTCCAGCAGCTTGCTTGTGAGCTGATAGCCCACAAAATCCCGCAGGCGCTGCTCGCTTTCCGGCGTGCCGGGCTTGGCGGTGTTCCACACGGCCGTTGCCACCACATCGGCGTCCTGAATGCCCTCGGCAGGGTCTGCGGTCAGGTGAAAGGCGCTGCCGTACTTGTGGGCGAACATCAGCACATCCGCCGCCGGGCGGTAGCTCTGCGGGCAGACGCAGGTGACCTGCATCCCGGCCAGCAGTCCGCCCACGATGAGGCTGTTTGCCATGCTACTGCCGTCGCCGACAAAGCAGAGCTTCCGGCCCGCAAGGCTGCCCCGGCGCTCCCGAATGGTCATCAGGTCGGCCAGAACCTGGCAGGGATGGGCGTAATCCGTCAGGCCGTTGATCACCGGCACACCGGCCAGCTCGGCAAACTCTTCCAGATCGCTCTGGCGGTAGGTGCGCCACACCACGCAGTCGTAGTAGCGGCCCAGCACCCGGGCGGTGTCCTTGAGGGGCTCGCCGCGCCCGGCCTGCAGCTCGGCGGTGTTCATGTAGTTGCCCAGACCGCCCAGCTGGTACACACCCACCTCAAAGCTGGTGCGGGTGCGGGTGGATGCCTTGGAGAACATCAGGGCAACCGTCTTTCCTGCCAGCAGCGGGGCCGTGCCGCCCAGCTGTTGCTGTGCCTTGAGCTGGTCGGCCACATCCAGAATGTGGGTCAGCTCGGCAGGGGAGAGGTCGCTCATTCTCAGCAGATTTTTCATGCCTGCTCCTTCGGAGCCGTCGGCTCCATTTTGCTCAGCACATCGCCCAGGATCTCCAGCGCCATGTCCACATCGTGCTCGCTGAGGGTCAGCGGCGGCAGCAGGCGCAGGCGGGTCTTGGCTGTCAGCACCAGCAGGCCCGCTTCGCGGCAGGCGCCCAGCACATCTGCGGCCTTGAGGTCGTAGAACTCGATGCCCACCATCAGGCCGATGCCGGAAATGCTCTTGACATGGGGCAGCTTTGCGATGCCTGCGCGCAGCTGGACGGCGCGCTCGTTGACATTGGCAAGGAAGCTCTGGTCCATGCGGTCCACCACCACGTTGGCACCGGCGCAGACCACCGGGTTGCCGCCGAAGGTGGAGCCATGGGTGCCGGGGCCCATGCCCTCGGCCACCTTTTCGTTCATCAGCACTGCGCCGATGGGCAGGCCGCCGCCCAGACCCTTGGCCAGCGTGACCACGTCCGGCTTGAGGTTGTAGTGCTCGCAGCACAGGAAGGTGCCGGTGCGGCCCACGCCGGTCTGCACCTCGTCCACGATGAGCACAAGGTCTTTTTCGTCGCAGAGCTTGCGCACGGCCTGCACGTAGTCCGGGTCCAGCGCCATCACACCGCCCTCGCCCTGAATGAGTTCCAGCATCACGGCGCAGGTGGTGCGGTCCACCAGCTCCTCCAGCGCTTCGATATCGCCTGCCGGAGCATACAGGAAGCCCTCGTTGAAGGGGCCGAAGTAGTTGTGGAACACCTCCTGACCGGTGGCGGTCAGGGTGGCGATGGTGCGGCCGTGGAAGCTGTTCACCAGCGTGATGACCGTGGTGCGGTCCTTGCGGTAGTGGTCCACGCTGTACTTGCGCGCGGCCTTAATGGCACCCTCGTTGGCCTCGGCACCGGAGTTGCCAAAGAACACCTTGCTCATGCCGGTGCGCTTACACAGCTTTTTGGCCAGCTTGCCGCAGGGCGCGGTGTAGTAAAGGTTAGAGGTATGCTGCAGCTTGTGGGCCTGCTCGGAAACGGCCTCGGCCCAGTCCAGATCACAGTAGCCAAGGCTGTTCACGCCAATGCCGCTGGTAAAATCCAGATACTGCTGACCCTCGGGGCCTGCGGCGCGCAAGCCGTGGCCTTTTTCCAGCACAATAGGGTTGCGGTTATAGGTGTGCAGGACGTATTCGCCGTCCCGCTTGATGACTTTTTCAGAATCCATAGGTGTACCCTCCTGTGAACAGAAAACCCTCTCAGGCGCTTTCGCGCCAGAAAATGCTGGCAAAGGCTTGAGAGGGTCATTTTTCTTATTATACCGCCTGCACGGCACCTGCGCAATGCTTATTCGCGGTGGCTGCGGCGGTAGAAGCGGGTGCCGGAGCCACGGTTGGAGAACAGCTCCAGCAGGATGGAGTGGGGCACGCGGCCATCGATGATGACCGCCTCGTGCACGCCCTGATAGATGGCATCGGCCATGCCGCCGATCTTGGGGATCATGCCGCCCGCAATGATGCCGGCGGACTTATAGCCCTCGATCTCGGACACCTCCACCTCGGGGATGAGGGTGCTCTCGTCGTCCTTATCCCGCAGCAGGCCCGCGATATCAGTCATGGATACCAGCTTCTCCGCTTTCAGCGCAATCGCTATCTGTGCAGCGGCGGTGTCGGCGTTCACGTTGTAGGCCTGACCCAGATCGTCCATGCCCACCGTGGCGATCACGGGGATGAAGCCACCGTCCAGCAGGCTTGCGATCAGGGTAGCGTCCACATGCACGATCTCGCCCACATGGCCCAGCTGGGGGTCCAGCTCGGTGCAGCGCAGCATCTGACCATCCATGCCGCACAGGCCCACGCCGCGGCCGCGCAGCTTTGCCACCAGATCTTTGTTCACCTTACCGGCCAGCACCTGCTGCACGATCTCCATGGTGGCATCGTCGGTCACGCGCAGACCGTTTGCGAAATGGCTCTCCACGCCCACTTTCTTCAGCATCTCGTTGATGGCCGGGCCGCCGCCGTGCACCAGCACCACGCGCACACCCAGCAGGGTAAGGGTGACCAGATCGTTCATGACGGCATTTTTCAGTTCTTCGTTGATCATGGCATTGCCGCCGTACTTTACCACCATGGTCTTTCCGTGATACTTCTGGATGTAGGGTGTCGCCTCAGAGAAAAGGCGCGCCATTTCTTCGTTTTTCATATACTCTCCTTGCCGCCAGCACGCTTGCTCCGGCATTCGTTTTCCACCAGACGAACTCCTTCCGTCATCGCTACGCGATGCCACCCATTCCCCTTCTGGCACTTTCGTGCCACCTCCCCCGGCCGGGGGAGTCTTTCTCAAGGAGGGAGGCTTTCAGGCTCCCTCCGTGAGGGGGCTGTCGCCGCAGGCGACTGGGGGAGTTCCATTAAGTTCTATAATCGCCGTTGATCTTGACGTAATCGTAGGTCAGATCGCAGCCCCATGCCTTTGCGGATGCATCGCCGGTGCCCATGTCCACCTTGACCAGCACATCGTGCTCAGCCAGCACCTTGGCGGCTTCGTCCTCGCTGTAGGGGTGGTAGGCGGCGTTTTCGCACACATACACCTCACCGGCCTTGCTGGAAAGCCACACGCAGACCTTATCAATGGAGAAATCGCCGGGGGTGTAGCCGATGGCGCACAGGATGCGGCCCCAGTTGGCATCGCGGCCGAACACTGCGGCCTTGAACAGGTTGGAGCACACCACGCTGCGGCTGACGGCACGGGCGGTCTTCAGGTCGGGGGCGTGGGTCACTTCGCAGGTGATGAGGTGGGTGGCACCCTCGCCGTCACCGGCGTGCTCGGCACACATGTGCTCTGCAATGGCAGTCAGCGCCGCCACAAAGGCTTCGTAGTCCGCGTTCTCCTCGCAGATCTCCGGGTTGCCTGCAAGGCCGGAAGCCATGATGATCAAGGTATCGTTGGTGGAAGTGTCCAGATCCACGCTCATCTGGTTGTAGGTGCCGGGCACCACGGTCTTGAGGGCCTTTTCCAGCAGGATGGGCGAGACGGCCGCATCGGTGGTGTAGAAGGCCAGCATGGTGGCCATGTTGGGGGCGATCATGCCGCTGCCCTTGCCAATGGCACCCACCGTGCAGGTCTTGCCGCCCAGCTCGAACTGGATGGCGTATTCCTTTTTGTGGGTGTCGGTGGTCATGATGGCGGTGGCGGCATCGGTGCTGCCCCGCTCGTCCGCAGCCAGCTTTGCGGCGGCGGCAGGGATGCCCCGGGCAAAGGGGTCGATGACCATGGGCTGACCGATGACACCGGTGGAAGCGGGCAGAACGTCCTGCGGGTCGATGCCCAGCTCCTTGCCCACCAGCTCACAGCATTCTTCGGCCAGAGCCACGCCGTTGGCGGCGCAGGTGTTGGCGTTGCCGCTGTTCACGATGATCGCCTGTGCGTAGCCGTCCTTCAGGTGGGCGCGGTCCACCTTGATGGGTGCGCCGCAGACCTTGTTGGTGGTGTACACACCGGCGGCGGCGCAGCGCACGGCCGCCTTGATGAGTGCCAGATCGTATTTTTCTGCATGGTTTGCGCGGATGCCGCAGTGCACGCCAGCCGCTGCAAAGCCCTTGGGCGCGCAGATGCCGCCCGCAACTTCTTGATACTGCATAATGATCTTCCTTTCCCACAAAGAAATACTCCCTCAGTCACGGAATTCGCCGTGCCAGCTCCCTCATGGAGGGAGCCTTTGCGTAACCGTCAGCTGCAAAAGCCTCCCTCTTCGAGGGAGGTGGATGCGAACACCATGAGCAGACGAAGGGAGTTTTTATTCCAACCCTTCGGTCTCTTCCAGCCCCAGCATCAGGTTCATGCACTGGACCGCTGCGCCGGAGGAGCCTTTGCCCAGATTATCGAACACAGACACCAGCATCATCTGGTCGCCTGCAGCGTTCACGGTCATGTACAGCTCCATGCGGTCGGTACCGGCCATGGCATTGGAGTACAGGCCGTTCTCCGGCAGGGCTTCGTTCAGAGCGTGCACCTTGACGGTGGCAGCATCCTTGTAATATGCCGCAATGCCCTCGGCCACCTGTTCGGCGGTGCTGCCCGCCAGCGTCAGATCCAGCGGCACCAGCACCTGCATGCCGCAGTAGTAATCGCACACCACGGGCACGAACATGGGGGTGTGGGCAAGGCCGCTGATCTTCTGCATTTCGGGCAGATGCTTATGGGCAAGGCCCAGACCGTAGCTCTTGGGTGCATCCAGCTTGCTGTGTGCCGGACGGTTAAGGCTTTCGTACTCGGCGATCATCTTTTTGCCGCCGCCGGAGTAGCCGGAGATGCCGGTGCAGCTGAAGGGATAATCTGCCGGTGCAAGGCCCAGCTCCACCAGCGGGCGGGCAATGCTGATAAAGCCGCTGGCATAGCAGCCGGGCACTGCCACGCGGTAAGACTTCTGGATCTTTTCCTTCTGTCCCGCCAGCTCCGGGAAGCCGTAGTCCCATGCGGCATCGGTGCGGAAGGCGGTGGAGGTGTCCAGCACCTTCACGTCCGGGCGCAGCAGGGGCATGACCTCTTTGGAAGCGGCATCCGGCAGGCAGAGGAAGGCGAGGTCGGCGGAGTTGATGACCTTCGCGCGCTCGTTCACGTCCTTGCGGCCCTCTGCAGAAATGGAAAGCAGCTCGATCTCCGGGCGTTGTGCCAGACGGTCGGCAATGCGCAGGCCGGTGGTGCCGGAAGAGCCATCAATAAAAACTTTCACGCTCATGCGTTCTTTTCCTCCCACGCATCCAGCTGTGCGTTTGCCAGTGCGATCTGGTTGTTTACACTGGCTTCGCTGGGGCCGCCGTAGCTGGTGCGGCCCTCGCAGCACTTGACCAGATCAATGGCATCGTAGATATCGTTCTCGAACAGAGCGCTGTAGCCCTTGAACTCGTCGAGGGTCAGCTCTTCAAGGGTCTTGTCCTTTGCGATGCAGTCGGACACCATGCAGCCGGTCAGCTTGTAGGCATCGCGGAAGGGCATTCCCTTCTTGGTGAGGTAGTCGGCGCAGTCGGTGGCGTTGATAAAGCCCTTTGCGGCGGCGCGGCGCATGTTGGCCGGAATGGTCTTCATGGTATCCAGCATGGGAGTGACCGTCTTCAGGCACAGCTCCAGCGTATCCACTGCGTCGAAGATAGCTTCCTTATCTTCCTGCATGTCCTTGTTGTAGGCGAGGGGAATGCCCTTCATCATCACCAGAAGGGTGTTCAGGTCGCCGTAGACGCGGCCGGTCTTGCCGCGGATCAGCTCGGTAACATCCGGGTTCTTCTTCTGCGGCATGATGGAAGAGCCGGTGGTAAAGGCATCGTCCAGCTCAATGAACTTGAACTCCCAGCTGCACCAGAGGATGATCTCCTCGGAAAGGCGGGACAGGTGCATCATGCAGATGGAGATGGCGTTTGCCAGCTCGATGCAGAAATCCCGGTCGGACACGCCGTCCAGACTGTTGGCACAGGGAGCCGCAAAGCCCAGCTTTTCGGCGGTGAACTGGCGGTCCAGCGGGTAGGTGGTGCCGGCCAGCGCGCCGCTGCCCAGCGGGCACTGTGCGTCCATGCGGGCGGTGGCATCCTCAAAGCGCTGCAGGTCGCGCAGCAGCATGGAGGCGTAGGCCATCAGGGCGTGGCCAAAGGTGATGGGCTGGGCACGCTGCAGATGGGTGTAGCCGGGCATAACGGCGGTGGTGTTCTCCGCTGCCTTTTTGCACAGCACCCGCACCAGCTCCACGATGTAGGCCTGCAGGGTGTGGCTGTAGTCCCGCAGGGTCAGGCGGATATCCAGCGCCACCTGATCGTTGCGGCTGCGGCCGGTGTGCAGCCGCTTGCCCGCATCGCCGATGCGGGCGGTGAGGGTCTGCTCCACAAAGGTGTGCACATCCTCGGCACCCGGGTCGATCTCCAGCCTGCCGGCTGCCAGATCATCGGCGATGGAAGCCAGACCGTTGAGGATGTCCTCACAGTCCTTTTCCGAGATGATGCCCTGCTTTGCCAGCATGGCGGCGTGCACGCCGCTGCCGCGCATATCCTGCGCGATCATGCGCTGATCGAAGCGGATGGAGGAGTTGAAGTCGTTCACGCGGGAATCCACGGCCTTGGAAAAACGGCCCTTCCAGAGTTGTTCTGCCATAAAATTGTCCTCTTTTTATCTACCTCTAAAAACGGCAAAGCCGCCGCAGGGGAAAACGCTCCTGCGGCGGTGCCGCCGGCAACGATGCCGGTTGGATGGAACTTCCGTGTGAAAGTGTGAAAACACACGAAAGGGAAGATGTTACAACTGCTTACTTGATCTCCGGCCAGTTCTTGGACAGCTTTGCGCGCTCCTTGATGGACAGGCCGAACAGGTTGATGAAGCCTGTTGCATCAGCCTGATTGTAGTCCTCGTCCTCGCCGAAGGAAGCGGTCTGCTCGTCGTACAGGGTGTACGGAGAGGTGACGCCGGCGTTGATCATGTTGCCCTTGTAGAGCTTGAGCTTCACGTCGCCGGTAACGGTCTTTTCCAGACTGTCGGCAAAGGCATCCAGAGCCTCGCGCAGCGGGGTGAACCACTGGCCGTTGTAAACGATATCGGCATACTTCTGGGCCAGCTGAGCCTTGAAGTGAGAGCTTTCCTTATCCAGAGTGATGGTCTCCAGAACATTGATGGCCTTGTACAGGATGGCACCGCCGGGGGTCTCGTACACGCCGCGGCTCTTCATGCCCACCAGGCGGTTCTCCACGATATCCAGCAGGCCGATGCCGTTCTCGCCGCCCAGCTTGTTCAGGTATTCCACCAGCTCCACAGCGCCCATCTCCTTGCCGTCCACGGCGGTGGGGATGCCCTTTTCAAAGTGGATGATCACATAGGTGGGCTTATCGGGAGCCTGCTCGGGGCTGATGCCCAGCTCCAGGAAACCGGGCTTGTTGTACTGGGGCTCGTTGGCGGGGCTTTCCAGATCGAGGCCCTCGTGGCTCAGGTGCCACAGGTTCTTGTCCTTGGAATAGTTGGTCTCGCGGTTGATCTTCAGGGGGATGTGGTGAGCCTCGGCGTAATCGATCTCCTCGTCACGGCTCTTGATGTCCCACTCACGCCACGGAGCAATGATGGCCATATCGGGGCACAGGGCCTTGAGAGTCAGCTCAAAACGCACCTGATCGTTGCCCTTGCCGGTGCAGCCGTGGCAGATGGCATCTGCACCTTCCTTGATGGCGATGTCTGCCAGAGCCTTGGCGATGCAGGGACGTGCAAAGCTGGTGCCCAGCAGGTAATCCTCGTACTTCGCGCCGAACTTCAGGGTGGGGAAGATGTAGTTCTCCACAAAGTCCTTCTTCAGGTCCAGCACGTACAGCTTGGAAGCGCCGGTAGCCTTGGCCTTTTCTTCCAGACCGTCCAGCTCGGTGCCCTGACCCACGTCACCGGAGACGGCAACGACCTCGCAGTTGTTGTAGTTTTCCTTCAGCCAGGGAATGATGATGGAGGTATCCAGACCGCCGGAGTATGCCAGAACGACTTTTTTGATGTTTTCCTTTTTCATGATGATTGCTCCTTTTAAAAATACACTTTTGTTTTCTGATGCAGGCATCCCTCCCGCACCCTCTTGCATCTGCATCTGTCGTTGATGCTTTTATTATACGCAGCGCGGCTTTTCCGTCAATGCCGAAAACCGCCAAACCTTACACGGATTTGACCTCTGTTTTGGTTCAATTTGTATCTTTATGCGTTATTTGCAGAATATATTCATATTTATGCATTTGCGCAGTATATATTCGGGGCACATGCAGCCTGTCCGGAGGCATGTGCGGACTACAGCACACGGAAAGAATTCACACCGCAAAAACAAAACGCCCGGGACCCTTTTGTGAGCCGTCTGGCCCTGAAAGAGTTCCGGGTTTCGTTTTGTCTTTATGCGCCGGAAAAGGGCCCGCCCGCCGCGCTCCATGCGCGGCACAGCAGCTCTTTTTGCGCCTTGGGCAGCTTTTTGAGCGCAGCTTCCCGCCGCAGGGCGCTGCGCTTGTCCGCACAGCGCTCCACGTAGGCAAAGGCCGCTGCACCTCTGGCCCGGGTGTAGCGGGCCCCTCTGCCGCTTTTGTGGGCCTGCAGGCGGGCGGCAGGGTCGGTGGTCCAGCCGGTGTACAGCTGGCCGCCGGTACACCGCACCATATACACAAAGGCGGGCTTTGGCCGGGCGCACGGCTCAGATGCGGCCATTGTTCTTTAACACCTGACGGCAGGCGGCAAGGGCAGTTTCCTTATCCTTGGCGGTGATGAGGAAGCGGCTGGCGTGGCAGAAGCTGATGCCCGGGATGCCGCTCTTCTGCTCAATGACCTCCTGCGGCTGGCCGGCCCAGCTCTGGGGGAAGGGGAGTTTGGGGCGCTTGGTCTTGTGGTCGGTGACGCACTGGGCGCTCCAGCCGCCGCGCTGGCTGGGGTAGATCACGAACAGCGCATCCGTTTTGTACAGGCCGTTCTTCCACGGCAGATAGCAGGGCAGCACCACGATGCCGTCCCGGGAGTTTTTGTAGGCTTGCTGCACCTTTTCGTCGGCGCGGTTCACGGCGTTGGCGCTGGCGATCTGGTTTTCCAAGATCTGCTTTGCCACGGCCACCGCCTTGAAAAAGCAGGTGTCCTGATCCTCTTTGGAGTCCCAGACCGGGTTAAAAAAGCCAATGGCATCGCACAGGCTGTTCTGCTCGCCGGTGTTGTCGTTGAGGTCCAGCGGCTGGATAAAGTTCTCGTCAATGAGCCGGGCCTGACGCTCGCCCACAAGGCCGGGGCCGAGCACCCGCCACAGCAGGCCGAAGGCCGCGTAGGGCACACCGTTTGCGCGGTACTCCCGGGGCTCCTGATGATGGTCGAACATGCCATAGCCCACATCGTACACGATGCCGTCAAAACCGTCCGGCACCACAAAGCCGCGGGTGATCCTGATATCCGGGCGCAGGATCTGCAGCAGCGCAGTGGCAAACACATCGTCGGCGTGGAACTTGCCGGCATGGGTAAAGCCGTTTGCAGGAATTTTCATAGATGTACCTCGTTCCCAATAAAATCTCTGGCAACAGTATACCACACTTTGCCAAAAGGGACAACGAAAAGCCCCGGCTGTCGGGGGACAGCCGGGGCAAAACATCTTGTTATTTTTTTGAGAAAAGTGCTTTAACCTTTAAAATACTTAACAAACCATGCAAAGTCTTTCGTCGTTACATCCTTGCCATTGCTGTCTTCGACTTTCACTTCAGTAACCTTGTGGGTAGTCTCGTCAATCTTGAAAGTAACTTTATACTTGTTGCCACTTTCATCGACCAGAATCGGTTTACCTTCCGCATCGTTCTCCATCGTATAAGCCTTATAGCCGTTCACCTGACACAGGTTGTTAGAGTTACCGATTCGGATGGTCTGGAACACCGTAGTCTCAGAGGTGCCATCCTTTCGCTGAGAAAATTGATATTTCGGCATGCCATTATCGCCAAAGCAAGTGGTCTGTTCGGAACCGTTTTCATCTGTATAGGTTTCTGCGTAATATTCTTTGCCGCCGACTTTTACAGTAGTGCTGTACATTTCTTTCGGCAATTCTTCCTCTTTAGAAAAGTCCATGGGCGGATCGTTCCGAATACTTTTCAATGCAGTCTTAGCATCCTCAAACAGCAGGTAACTTGCATACTTGCCATCGTTTGTCTTTTCTGCGAACACCGCATGCTCTTGGGTCTTGCTGTTTTGAGTAAAGGCAGTTTTCACGTAAACATCGGTGCCTTTGCGGGCCAAAATCATCTGTCCTTCGCTCGTTTTTGTTTTATTGGCATCATAATCGGCCATAGTAGCCAGGACATAGAACTCGTTCGAATTGTAGATCTTCTTCGAGGACTGTGCATACTGACTCTTTGTCACATCCGGGATTTTTGTCTTCTCGGGCTGAGTCGTAGTGCCGCCAGTCTCACCGCCCTGATCCGGGTCCGTTGTATCCGGACCGGGAACCGGTTCAACGATTTCAGTGTCGCCACCATTACCGCCATTCCCGCCATTGCCACCGTTGCCGCCGCCTGCGCCACCGCCGCAAGCGGTCATCATGGAAACAGCCATTGCTGCCGCCAGCAGAACGGCGGCTGCTTTTTTGTACAATCTCATAATACAAGCCTCCTGTTTTTTTGTTCCGAAGCTCCCCAAAAATATGCTTCGCACCCACATCTTACCCCCCCCCGGGCATCTTGTCAACCAATCTGAAAAATTTTGTCATTTTGCCCGGAACAGATGACCATTTTTTAGCAATATAACAACAGCCCCGGGACGGGCACGCCATTCCGGGGCTGAAGATTATTGGTTGTAAATTATATTCTTGTTTTACTCGCCCTGCATAAGCCACTTGAACTGGTCTGTAACGACATTGCCGTTTCCATCCTTAACGGTCAGGCCATTGGGGACGCCTTCCACGACAGTGATCGTATACTGCTTGCCCGCTTCATCGGCCAGCACGATCGTTGCCGTATTGCCGGATTGAGAAGTGCTGACGTACTTATAGACCTTATAGCCGTCTTTCGGCCACTGGCACAGGCCGTTGGTGGTGTACTGGATGGTCTTATACTCGGTGACGTAATACTGCACACCGTCTGAATCCGGATGCGCATATTCAATCATCGTATACTTCGGCATACTGCCCTGATAGCAGATAGTGTACTTGGTTCCATAGGAATCCGTAAAGGTCTCAGCGTCATAGGGCTGGCCGTTCACTTTTACAACAGTCTTGTACATCTGATAGGGCAGAGCATCTGCACTAAAGCCAATATCATCCCACAGCTGGCCTTCATTATAGGCTCCCTGCTCGCCCACTGCAACCTTCGACTTTTCATACAAGGCGTACAACCACTCTGTATTGTTCTCGACCATTCCGAATACCACACTCGGAACCGAGGATGTGCTGCCGACAGACCTCATTTTCAAATAGATGTCATTTCTATCCGCTGCAAGAACATTGCTGGTGCCTGATTTGAATGCCTTGTTTGCATCATATTCCACAGTGGTGTATTCCATGTACAGACCGGTGGACTGATGATTCTTCACATTCTGAACAAAAGCTGCATACTGGCTTCCGCTGAAGCTTGCGATCGGCGTACCCAAAGTGCCGGACCCGCCACCCTCACTTTCGGAACCAGTGCCAACATTTTCAAACTTGTCCGGTGCAGGCACAGCCACGGATGTGCTTCCGCCATTGTTTCCGCTGCCGCCATTGCCGCCGGTGGAACCACCGTCACCGCCGCAAGCGGTCATCATGGAAACAGCCATTGCTGCCGCCAGCAGAACAGCGGCTGCTTTTTTGTACAATCTCATAATACAAGCCTCCTGTTTTTTGTGCCGAAGCACCCCAAAAATATGCTTCACACCCACATCTTACCCCCCCCCCGGCATCTTGTCAACCAATCTGAAAAAATTTGTCATTTCGCTCAGAACGGGTGACCATTTTTTTGCAATATAACAACAGCCCCGGGGCGGCAGATGCCGTTCCGGGGCTGTTTGAGCGTATTCTTACTTTTTCTTTGTGGTGCGTGCCTTTTTAGCGGCAGGAGCGGCGGGCTTTTCCGCCGGGGTGGTCTCCGGCTCGCCCAGAGCCAGAATGCTGCTCAGTTCCTTCTGTACAGCGGCGTTGTTGTCGTCGGTGGTGGCCAGCACGTCGGCGTAGAACCGCTCCATGCCCTCGCGGGTGGAGAAGGTGGCAACGTACATCTGGTTGCCCATGGCACCGCTCAGGGCATCCGGGATGCGGTCCACCATGCGCATGTTCTGCTGGTACTTCTGCATGATCTGCTCGTGGCTGTACACAAAGTGCTTGCCGTCGCGGCGGCCTGCAAACGGGCAGTAGAAGTGCTCGCCCACCGGCATATCAGTGCCGCCAAAGGCGATCATGTCCGCCCAGATCTTGTAGACGTTGGTGGAGCGGGCAAAGTTGATCATATCCGGGGTGAAGCCGCCGCAGGGGCGCATGTTGACTTCCAGTGCCACGATCTGGCCCTTTTGGCCCATGCTGGCCTGATCCTCGGTCATGCGGAAGAACTCAAAGTGGATGAAGCGGCTCCGGACGCCAAAGCTCTTGACGACGGCACGGCCTGCGGCGCGGGTGTCCTCGGGCAGGTCCTTGATGATGTAGTAGATGGAGTTGTCGTTGTCGTTGACGATATCCATGATGGACATGGGGCTCACGTTGCCGGCCTCAAAGATGGGGTTGCCGTTGGCATCGATGATGGCATCGTAGCTGTTCACCTCGGCCCGGACGAACTCCTCCATGATGTACTCCACATCCGGGTGATGGGCCGTCTTCTGCACGAGGAACTTTTTCAGATCCTCGTCGCTGGACAGCTTGTGGGTATCGGATGCGCCCACGCCGTTATCCGGCTTTACCACCACCGGGTAGCCCACCTCGTCGATGAACTTCCGGCAGCCCTCGTAATCGTCCACCATGTGGTAGCGTGCGGTGGCGATGCCGGCCTTCTGGTAATACTCCTTCATCTTGCTCTTGTACTTGATGCGGGGCATATCGGAGGTCTGGAAGCCGGAGGTGATGTGGAAATCGGTGCGCAGGGCTGCGTCCCGCTCCAGCCAGTATTCATTGTTGGACTCCAGCCAGTCGATGCGGCCATACTTGAATGCAAAGAAGGCCACGGCGCGGTAGACCTCGTCGTAGTTTTCCAGACTGCCCACCTTGTAGTACTCGTTCAGGCTATCCTTCAGCTCCGGCTTCAGCTCATCGTAGGGCTGGTCGCCGATGCCCAGCACATTCATGCCGTTGTTTTTCAGCTCACGGCAGAACTGCCAGTAGTTGGTGGGGAAGTTGGGCGAAATAAAAATAAAATTCTGCATGGTTTTATGATTCCTCTTTCCTCTATGAACCTCTATCAAGGCGGCCTCGCCCTCTCCGTCCGCTCGCAAAGCTCGCGTCCACCTCGTTCCCCTTTCTGTCGCTTGCGCGACATCTTCCCCCGACCGGGGGAAATCTGTCAAAGGGAGAGGCCTTGGCAGTACGGCAATGCCTTTTGGTTTTGCCAAAGGCTCCCCCTTTGGGGGAGCTGTCACCGAAGGTGACTGAGAGGGCGAGCCATTTTACTCGCCCAGAATATACGGCATGTAATATGCAGTCTGCTTATACCACCAGTTCCAGTCGTGGTTCACATCGTGGCCCCACAGGTCTACCCAGATGGGGATGTTCTTGGCCTCGAAGATGCGCTTGAGGAACCATGTGGTGTCCGGCTGCTCCCAGTCGCCCTGACCGCAGCAGATGACCGCCTTCTGGCTGCGGAACAGCTGCATGTAGGGGTGATCCTCCGGGAAGTGCTTCATGTAGTCCACGGGCGAGTTCATGTACACCAGCTCGTCCATATAATTGCCGAAGCCATAGTGGGCCGTGTAGATACCGCTGAGGGCCAGACAGCCGCAGAACACATCCGGGCGGCGCAGGTACAGGTTGACCGCATGGGTGGCACCCAGACTACAGCCAAAGGCAATGACACCGGGCAGGTCGTCCCAGCCGTTGCGCTCCTTGGCCAGATACTGGATCTTGGGTACAGCCTCCTCCACGATGTAGCGCAGCCACTGCTCATAGCGGCGGATGCGCCAATAGGGGTCGCCCTGCGTGTCGGACCAGGTCTCCTTGTCCATGGTATCAATGGAGATCACCATGATCTTACCAGCATCGATCCATGGGGCAAGGGTATCGTTCATGTGGAAGTTCTCAAAATCGAAGAAGCGGCCATCCTGACAGGGGATGTACAGCATCGGGCGGCCTGCGTGGCCGTAGATCTTGCACTCCATGTCGCGGCCCAGCGCCGGGCTGTAGTCCTTAAAATACTGCATTTCCATGGTGTTTCCTCCTTTTAGGGTTTACTCCTCCACCTCATACATCAGAGTATGGAACATAAAGGGCAGCTGTTTTTCCCAACTGGCTTCGCTGTGGGTGCCGCCGGGCACGATGCGGCTGGTAAGGTGGATGCCCCGGGTCATGGCCTTTGCGCACATCTCTGCAAAGCCGCGGCGCATCCCGTCGTGGTTGCCCATCTCGCGGGAGCCGTAGTCCATGTACAGCACGGTGCCCGGCTCCAGCTTTGCCCGGCCCACAAGGCCGGAAAGCTTTTCCGGCGACACCCAGATGGACGGCGACAGCGCCGCCGCACGGCTGAAAGTGTCGTTGTGCTGCAAAAGGGCGTACAGGCTCATCAGGCCGCCCATGCTGCTGCCGCCGATGAAGGTGTGCTCCCGGTCGGGCAGAGTGCGGAAGTTGCGGTCGATGAAGGGTTTGAACCGGTGGATATACCAGCTCATGGTGGCCTGACCCGTGCCGTCGAAGTGGCCGAACTGCGGGTCGTCGAACCGGTAGGGCGAATACTCCACCAGCCGTTCGTTGTTGGCTCCGGCGTTGCACTCCACCGCCGCCACGATCAGCGGGGTGTCGGTGTAGTCCAGATAATCGGCCACGCCCCAGCTTTTGCCAAAGGTGGCATCCTCGTCAAAAAAGACGTTCTGGCCGTCGAACATATACAGCACCGGATACCGGCGGTCAGGGTCAGCTTCATACATCGTGGGCAGATAAACATATACTCTGCGCTGCTCGGTGCCGTTGACAGCAGGGTAGCTCACGCTCCATTTTTTGACCATGGGTCCATTCCTCTCAATCTTTCCCGCACGCCTGCCGCAATGCAGGCCGCTGTTCTGTTTTCAGTTTAGCACTGCAGGGCACAGAAAGCAATTGCGCCGGGAAATTTTGGAGTTTTGACGGAAGGCGTTTTCCGATATACGGCAAACGCCGCCGAGCGGAGGCCTGGCGGCGTTTGCTGCTATTCTGAATAAAAAGGTTCTCTCCGGAGAATCGGGATCAGTTCTTTTTCTCAACAGGCACGATCCAGCCCTTGGTATCGGGGATCTTGCCCCACTGCATACCGGTCATGGTGTCGTAGAGCTTCTGGGTGACTG
>ERZ1106973.1325-NODE-1325-length-23286-cov-4.343593_pt1 | contig 23286 bp, 7 predicted proteins | sample MGYA00403686_ERZ1106973 | MGnify/ENA primary metagenome ERZ1106973 (study PRJEB35170, sample SAMEA104062408) | human gut metagenome | biome: human gut; feature: human-associated habitat; material: faeces | place: Denmark | collected 2012-11-06 ...
AATTATCCAGTAAATAAGCGCTCGAATCATCCAGATAGAAAATCCCCTGTCAATTTCTGCACAATGCAGTATACCTGGAGGATTGATACCATGACTTTTTATGAAACTTTAGATTCAATTATGAAACAGGATTTTGGCGGTCGCGGACTTTTAGCATCTCTGCCTGCTTCCCCACTTGCGGCTGTGTCTGCTTCTCTCGCCCATGCGAAAAGAGCCGTTCTTCTGACCGGTTTCCCGGTTCGAATGCCAGACGGTTCTATTACCGGCGAGACGGATGGACCTTCCGGAACTGCCAACCTCGCAGCAGCGCTGACGGCAGCTGGCTGCGGCGTGTCAGTCGTAACCGACTGGTCTTCTTATCCGCATCTGGAAGCGGCTCTCCGCTTCCGCGCTCCGCAGGCAACCTTGATCCGTCTGCCGGAACAGAATACGGATAACTTTATCCGCACCTTTATCCGTGATGCAAAACCGACCCATCTGATCAGCCTGGAGCGCCCAGGCAAAGCTGAAAACGGACATTATCACAGCATGCGCGGTGAACAGCTCGACGACATGATTACAGATTCGGCACTTTTCCTGTCTGCTGCCAGAGAAGCTGGTGCCACGGTCATTTCCATCGGAGATGGCGGCAACGAGATGGGAATGGGGACTTTCCGCCGTGAAATTCTCGCAGGTGTTCCACACGGCGAACTTATCTGCACCGCAGAAGCAGCAGACCTGACGCTGGCAAGCGGCGTTTCCAACTGGTGGGGCTGGGGCATTGCCTCCCTGCTCTCCCTGGAATTAGGACGGAATCTTCTCCCCTCTGACCGCACCGAGACGGAATTGCTCCGCCGGGTTGTGGCAGCAGGCGGTGTGGATGGATGCACGAAAAAAGCGGAACTGACCGTTGATGCACTCCCTCTGGAGACGCATCTGAGGATTTTGCAGTCTGTCCGCAAATTGACCGATGAAACGCTTAAAAAGCAGACAGCAAAGAGAGAGACTCCTTATTTTTACAGAGAGCGGAAGGTAATGGCAGCTGTTTAGGGACTTTTGGTTTTTTATTTGTTTTCATTTTCAAGAATAAAGAATGTGCCTTGGCACATTCGGGCGTCTCGCGCGGTCGCTTGCGACATATTTCTTCTTCGCGCGAGTGCGCATCCCGCGGAGCGTTCTTTGTCATAGAACGAAGTTTCCTATGTTTAAAAAAGACCCGCCTATGTATTTCACTACATAAGCAGGTCTTTTTTGAATGGTTGTTTAACGCTCGCTTTTACGCTTACAATTCACTTATTTGCTCTTACTTTTCTTCTGCAGCCCGATATGCCTGTGTCACATTTTTCGTGATCGCTTCCGCTTTCCGGTCAGCCGCCACAACCACATGACTCAATGCAAGTAATGCCAAAACGTTCGGAATAACCATCAGCGCGTTGAAGAAATCTGCCAGAGCCCATACTAAATTTACCTTTAACATAGAACCAATGACAATACAAATCACAACGATGAAGGAATAAACCTTTGCCGCGCCCTCGCCGAACAGATATTTCGCATTCGTCAGGCCAAAGAAATGCCATCCCAGAATCGTCGAAAATGCGAAGAACAGCAGGCAGATCGCAATAAAAATAGAACCAAAGTTTCCAAAACTCTGCATGAATGCCGCCTGTGTCAGCGCTGTACCATCCTTGCCGGAGCTCATCGCATCCGTTGTCAGGACTGCAAATACGGTCAGATTTAAAATAACAAATGTATCAATAAAGACACTGATCATCGCACAAAGCCCCTGATGATGCGGGCTTTCTGCTTTCGCACGTGCGTGAGCATGCGGTGTGGAACCCATACCTGCCTCATTGGAGAAAAGTCCTCTCGCTACACCAAAACGGATTGCTTCGCGGACGGTGATACCAGCACCAGCGCCCATTACCGCTTTCGGATCAAACGCGCCCTTGATGATCATCATAAATGCCGTCGGCACGTGATTGATATGAAGACCAATCAGAATCAGGCTTCCTACAATGTAAACGCCTGCCATAACTGGCACAACCTTCTCTACCACAGCTGCCAGACGTTTGGTTCCACCAATGAAAATGAATCCTGCCAGTACTGCCAGCACAAGGCCGATCGTGATCGGCGGAATATTGATTCCATATACCTGAAATACCTCTGTAAACGCAGCACCGATCGAGTTGGACTGTACCATATTGCCCATAAACCCAAGTGCTAAAACAATAAAGATAGCAAACAGAGTGGATAATACCTTTCCAAAATTACCTTTAAATGCCGCCTTGATGTAGTAGACAGGTCCGCCTGTCACCTCACCATTTACCTCTGTCTTGTAGGTCTGTGCCAGAACCGCCTCGGAGTAGATGGTCGCCATTCCGAAGAACGCGCTCAGCCACATCCAGAAGATTGCACCCGGACCGCCGCCAAACAGCGCTGTCGCCGCACCTGCCAGGTTACCAGTACCAACCTGTGCTGCGATCGCCGTCATGATCGACTGAAACGGGCTCATTTCCCCTTTTTCATGTTTTTCTCCGTTCAGGCTGAAATGTCCAAACACATGCTTGCAGCCCTCGCCAAATTTTCTTACCTGGATGAATTTGAGACGAATCGTGTAATAGATGCCCGTTCCACACAGCAGAATCAGCAGAAGAAAACTCCACAGAAAATCATTGCCTTTGTTTACCAGTGTCAAAATCGTGTCCATTTTTTATCCTCCTCTATGTTTTCGTTACGATTCCGGCTCTTTTGTAAATCCGGGATCGAGTAATAAAATAAGAGCTGATACAAATCAGCTCTCCAAAGAGTAGAACATATGCATACAATAGAACTCATCCCCTGGTTCCATTGTGATTGGTTGTATGCCCTGTCCTTTTGCCTGAGAGATCAACGAATACCATGGACGTGCATCCGTCTTACACCTTCGGCGCTCCTTCTTGGAGACTCTCCAGAGTGTCCCTGCCTGACTGACCTTCGATCACTCGTCAGGACGGTTCAGTAAACAGGAACGAACTTATGTGAGGTATGCTATCACATTTCTTCTGCTTTTTCAACTGATTTTTATAAATTATACGAAAATCCTCAAAATATTACGGTTCGCGACACGTTTTCCCCCTTTTCATTAAACTGCTCATACTTTTCCCCAATCAAAAGAGAATCCATCTGCGGGTATGCACCATCTTTTAAAATATACGATGGAATTTCCCCTTCTGGCTGCCATCCCGGCTTTTTCCCTCCCCATTCTTCCCGGTTTTGAGCTGCCTCTGCCTCCGTCACGTTCCTCCATGCTGATTCTGCTGCCTGACCACGCTTTCCCTGCTTTGTCAGAGGAATCACTTTAAAATGATATACGCCCGCAGTCTGCATCAACGGTACAAAATCGTACTGTTCAACACTCGTCCGATGCGGATGTCCGACACGCTTCGCATCCCGGTAAAGCATCACCAAATATGCCGAAGCCCCCGGCGCTTTCTTCCACCTGCCAATTCCTCTTTCCGCCCAGACTGCTGCATCCACCGTTCCTATTATCTCTCCGGCATCCTGTAATTCGATCGTCAAAAGCAACGTAGTGCCATTATCTTTCCGAACTGCCTTGCTGCATACCGCGCCAAGCCCTGAAAACTGGATGTCCTCCTGGCGAAGGACGGAAAAAGAATCATCTGCGTCGGATTCCAGTTCTATTTCGTACAGAATTTCCGGAGCAGGTTCTTCTGCATGGATTTCTTCTATCTTTCGTTCTTCTAAAGACACTTCTTTGGTACCTATATTTTCAGAATCGGCTTGTATGCTCCCTTTATATTGTTCATTTTCTTTTTTTCCCACCTCTGCCCTATCCATCGCCGGTCCGCTTGCCGGATCACCGGAGATTCGTTCCACACCAGTGACGCTATATGCCCTGTCCCGGCTTTCCGCCTCCAAAACAGGCATTCCCATTTCATCCAGCTCTTCTGCTGCCAGCCGAATCCTGACCCGATCGATGGATGCCGCGGCAGCGGGGAAACATCCCGCAGCCGCCTGGCTCAGTACGGCTGCTCCGAAGAGCAGCCCTTTCGCCATCTGATCCATAAAATCCCTTCCTTCCCTTTTTCTGCCATCTGAGCGATTTTGATTTTTCTCTTATTTTTTTACTCCTCCTTGCCCTTATCATTCCTCTCCATATTCTTTTTTATATGTTCCTCCTTTCTTCGCCGTTCTGCGAGCGCCAGCCCTGCCCCAGCACTCATACATATCAGTCCAATCACCAGTTTCCACTTCCAAATCAGTGAAATCACTTCATTCAGACGCTCTTTTTCGTCCTCAACCTGATAAGCACCTTCTACTTCCCAGGTGGCTGATTCTCCATATCCCATCTTCGGAAGCGGCTTCATCTGTCTGCCGTCGAGAACAATTTTCCCATCTCCACAGATCGACTCTGGCACGTGAACTGTTAAATAGCCCTCTTTCAGCTCTTCTATCACTTTCTTTGGATGTTCCGGCTGACCGTGTCCCGGTCGCCCCGGCTTCTCCGGCTTCAAACGGTCATACATCCGCACAACCGTCACCGTTCCGCCCTCTGAAACCGTAAATGAAACTGGTTCGGCTTTTTCGTAGCCCTCCGGCGCTTCCAGCTCTTCCAGAATATAGCGGCAGCCCTCCTTTAAAATACCTTGTATGCATTTCTCCTTTTCTTCAGAAATCCATTCCAATATTACCTTTCCAGTCTCATCAGAAATCCTCAGGTGGGCACCTTTTACAAATTCGCCATCTCCTTTCTGCTCCCTCCATTTCCGCTTCTCCACCTGCACTTCCGTCGGTCTGTCGTACATCTTCACCTGATCGACTCGACCGTCCAGTGATACCGTAAATGTCACTTTTTCTGCTTTCCAGTACCCATCCGGCGCTGTTTTTTCTACCAGCACATAGTTTTTTCCAGCGTTTAACTTTCCTTTTATCACATGGGCGCCCCGATCAGATACCCACGAATCAACCAAGGTTCCGCCTTCCTTCTCCTCCCAGAGTTCCATCCGCGCCCCCGGCAGTTCCTTTTCTCCCGTCACACTGTATTTTGTGATTTCCACGTGCGTCGGCTTATCATGCATGGAAATCCGCTCAACCGTTCCATCCTCGGAAACAGTAAACGGAATCTCTTCCGCATACGCAAATCCATCCGGCGCTCCCGTCTCGCGCATTATATAACTCTTTCCCGGTGTCAACGTTCCAATTATCTCATGAGGATGATCCGCAGAAATCCATGATTCGATTACATTTCCAGACTGATCCAGAATCTCTATCTGAGCACCCGGAAGCTCCGTTCCGCCCAGATCTGTCTTTGAAAAGACCAGCTTTGTCGGGGAATCTATCATTCCAATTCCGTCTATCTGTGCATCATTCCCCAGAGAAAAAATCATCTGATTCGACTCCACCTCTTCCGTTTTTCCACCGTCCAGTTCCAGCAGTTCAACCAGGCGATATCTATTCCCACGTTTGAGCACTTCACGCACCGACCGATCATTCTGATGAAATTCCCAGAGCACTGTATTTCCCTGCCGGGAGGTCCGTCCCGTGCTTCCTGTACTCTTCCACTCGATCGGCAGTCCATCCGGAGTCTGTGCCGGAACTTGTGCCCGAACCTCATAGTTTGTTCCCCACGGCATTCCTGTCAAAACAACCGATTCGCCACAAGAAAGCGTCAGGCTTCCTCCACTTCGCAGCGTTCCCGATTTAGAACCTGTGTACGAAATCAAGCCTGGAAGCTCTTTTCCCTCCGCATTCTTTAAGTATAACGTATATGTTATATCTATCTGCCTTAACAACGCCGCGGCAGTTCCCGTCACCCGCCCGGCGATAGCAATTGCGCCCGGCGATAGAATTGGATGGAAGGATTCATAGCTTTTGCCCGTTTTTCCCCATATCGTTGCCGTTACCGTCATACCAGAATGATTTTCCTGTCCGTTTTCATTTATATGCTCTCCAACCAGAACAGCCACCCGCAAAATGCCTCCTGATCCGGCTGCCACATTCTCTATATTCCAATACCAGGATTCACCTATTTGTTCCGCTCCGCCCATCGAAGCCGCTGTCATTAGTTCACACCCAGCTGGAATTTCCAGTCCAATCTTCATATTTTCTTTTTTATCTGACTGGTTCCGATATGTAATTTCATATACAATTACACTTCCCGGCAGCACCGCTGCTCCGTCTTTTCCAATCGGGGAAACGGCGCGGATGCCACAAGGGTCGCTGTATTCCGGATTTCGTATTTCATGGATATATCCCAGGCCATCTCTGTTTTCCGGGATCCAGCTTTCCACTTCCCTGCCATCTGTCTCTTTCTGATGATATTCTTCCAGACGATACCTCGTTCCTTTTAATGTTCGAAGCATCAGCGGATAATGTCCGTTCTCATCCCAATTCAGACGGAATGTATTTTTTTCTATCGTCCGGCGGCTGCCGTCACTGAACTCAATGATCTCCCGCAGTTCGAAACGATGTCCTTCCGCCACCCCCTCTTTTTCACATTTTTCTCGTTCCAGATAAGGCGCAGAAGCTTCCATCAGTGAAGAAAGTACAAATTCTTCCCCACTGTCCAAATCCCACAGAGTTCTCACCAGACGAAGCGCTTTTCTTCCCTGCACCTGCAGAGACGTTATGCTGTCAAATAAACCGTCTGCTGTCTCTGTCTCCAGCGCATTTGCACCATCTCTGGCTGCGTTAATCCCCCTGCCTGTATCTGACACCGTGAAAATCATCGGTTTCTGCACAGTGTATCCATCCGGCGCTTCCAGTTCTTTCAGAAGATACGTGTGCCCGGCAATCAGCTTTCCTTCTATCACGTGTGTTTTCCCATCGCAGATCCAGGTTTCCAATGCCTCACCCGCTTCAGTGTACACACCATCCAAAAATCCCGCTTCATACACTGCCAGCTTTGCTCCTGACACAAAGAGACCCGTATCGAAATCCAGCTTGGAAATTTTGATTTTCGTTTTTTCATTCGGCACCGTCAGATCATACGTTAGCACCTCGCATTCTTTCTGATCTTCTATCAGCACCTCGTACACGCGCGGAATAAGTTGATATCCATCCGGCGGCATCGTCTCACGGACTTCGTAATGGTACGGAATCCAGCTTCCATTCTCCCCTATCGTTCCGATTGGCAGAAACGGGCTTTCCGCCTGACCGCTCTCGTCTGTCTCCATCTGAACCTTTTCTCCCGTCTCTCTGTTTTTCACTTCAAACACCGCACCTGCCAGTTTTTCCTCTGGCTTTCTCTCATCCACCTTTTCAACCCGAATCCGTCCCTGTTTCAACGTATTAACCGCTTCGATTGTCTCCCCCGAAGCAGCCGCCACCGTAAATTTCTTAGGTTCCATGAGGCGATAACCTGCCGGTGCCGAAAGTTCCACCAGATAATACACTCCATAGGCAATCGGAGAAATCCGATGCGGCTTCCAGTCCCCTGCCTTCCAGCCTGCCGGAATCTCCTGTTTTTCTGCTTCTTCCTCTGTAAATTTTCCATCCGATCCAGAAATCCAGCGTTCCACTAAATATTCTTTTTCCTGCACCAGGCTTCCATCCTGTGCCGCCCGGAAAACAGCAAGTTCTGCGCCTGCCAGATACATTGCCTCTTCGGATGCCTCTCCTGAGCTTCCCAGCTTGGAAATATAGACAGACTTTGCCCTGTTTTCCAGCCCGTAAAGCTGAATTTCAGCAGTTTCTTCGACAATCACCGGCTTCGGTGCTGCTTTCTGATAGCCGCTTGGTGTTTTCGTCTCCACCAGAACGTAATAGCCTTTCTTTCTGTTCGAAGCCAAATCATTTTTCGTCGGATTCAGCGGTAAATAATCAATCCGGTGAATCCCATCGGAGGTATCATAACTGACCAGAGTCCCCTCCGTCTGGTAATTCCAGCGGAAATCATAGCTGTAGCCTGCTTTTCCATCCGGCTGCAGATTTTTCGTTACCTGAACAAGCACCTGCGAACCATTTCCCAGATTCCAGAGCTGACGCACTGATTCGCCCTGTTCTGTCGCCGTTTCTTCCTGTTTTTCAGCGGTATATCCACACCATGCAACCGTGTTAAACCTTGTGTGATATTCTGCATACAGCTTCTGATAGCGGGCTGCAAAGCTGTCGCTTCCTTGGCTGTAGGCTTTCGCATCTTCGGTCTTCCAGCTCGTCACCCGTTTTTCCCGGTCATAGCGCGGTGTTCCATCCGCTTCCATGACAATTCCATTTTCATCTGTCACTGCCTCGTACAGGGTCAGCTCCGCCGCATATGCATTCGGCAGACATTCTTTTTTTCCATCCTTCTCCTCATATTTGAAAAAGGCGGTTTTTATATGATCCTCCTGCATCGTGATGAGCTGCAGCTTAGAAGTTTCCTGGATTTCCACCTCTATTTGATTTGTCAGATATCCCGGAGGCGTCTCTATCTCCCCGAGAATATAATCGCCTGCCGGAATCCCCTCCCATGCCATTGGCGTCTTTCCGACGGTCCATTTCGCAGTCACTGTCTTTTTCTGGTTTCTCTCATCTAGTACTGTCCAGTTCGCCGGAAGTTCCCCTTTCTTTTCCAGATAATACCCGGACGGATGTGCTTCCAAATCATCACTCGCAACTCTTTTTGCCGGATAGAGCGCTAACACGGCTCCTTCCACACTTGAAAACGTATACCCCCCTTTTCCTTCCTCCCAGGTCTTAGAATCTGATTCGTTCAAAATGCGATCATAGTCCCGGACTGTCTGCTGATATTGTTCTGGCGCGTCGATCTTTTCGATCTGCACCGTGATCGGACGGTTAATAAGGCGCAGCTCCTGTACCTCACAGGTTTCCTCTACCGTAAGCCCTGCCGGCATCCGTTTCGCATAGCCGGATGGGGCACGCGTCTCCTCTAAAATATACGTTCCCACCGGGACGCGTTTTAAAACGTCCACCTGCCCATCTCTGATCCGTGTATGGAACGGATCGTTTGGCATTTCATCCCCGGTTATCCAGCTGTTTTCCATCAGATACGCCTCACCCTGACGATGGTACAGTGGTCGGTCATCTTCCCGTTTTTCCGGATCATTTCCAATATCATAGAGCGCTGCTTTCAACTGCAGATCCCATGCATTGGCATTGTAAGCTCTGAGAAGATCGCTGTATCGGTAACGCACATAATCGCCATCCCGATCATAAACGGGATATCCTTTGATATAGGTCTGATCGGAACGCTGGTAATAAACCGGCAGCCCATTTTCATTCAAAACCGGATTGACATGGGGCTGCAGCAGACCTCCGTCATATGTCCCGATCGTGTATTCCTGTTCCGTATCAGCATACATCGTTGCCACGCGGCCAGTCTTTATCTTATCCCTGGCAATCACATTTTCATAGCGATCCTTCGATATCCGGACCACCCACACCAATGTTTTGCCGGTTTTCTCCTCCGTCACATATGCCATTCCCGTGTACGGTTCTACCTCGCTGTCCCGGCTTCCGTCTGATGCCAGATGATAGAATTTTGTCCCGGACGGAACGTATTCAAACCGCCTTTCTTTCCGGCTGTACGCCAGTTCTTCATAGCTGGGGCTTACAATTTCCAGAAATGGAACGCCGTCTTTCATCGCATAGATCGGTTCGCCGTCTTTTGGACGCACCAGTTCGCCCTTTTCGTTATAGGCATACCGCACGCCCCGGAGTGTCGTAAATACCTCCAGAGCCCCGAGATCGTAATATAAAATGTCTGTATCTTCGCGTTCAACCCGCTTGAGAATCCATCTGCCTTTCCCCTGGTCGTTGAACCGGTCATCCTGCGTATATCGTGTATAATTGTTATTTTCCCCCTCTTGTTCTTTATCCTTCACATACAGAAGCTGGTTTCCCGCATAACCTTTCTGCACATACATCCGGATCACATTTCCAAACGAATCGCGCACCACATTGACACCGGCATACGCCCGGTCCTCACTGTCCCCGTTCTTCTTTACCTCGATCGCATCATACAGGCACATCGATGCACCTGGAAGATAGCGGTTGAGTGCGTGTGCCGTATCTGGAACCCGATGCCAGATCGCTTTTCCAGTAAAAACCTGATCCTCATAAATCAGGTCAATCCACTCCCCGGCTTCCTGTTTTGCCCTCAGACTATCCAGCCAGCCCTTTGACCACCCATAGCCAAGGAACGTTCCCGACGCATTGTACGCCAGTTCCAGATTTTCAAGACCATAACGGTTCGAAAGCTCGGTCAAAGTTCCCTCTCGCCGATCGCTCAACTCAAACAAAATCTCCGTTTCATCCTGTTTTACTTTCGCGATTTCCAGCCGGATCGGCGTATTTCCTACATAAATCCGCGCCACATCCCCCCGGTTCTGCGGCTTATTGCCATTTGACTTCGTTCCATCCGGGTTCTGGACTGCTTCTCCGTTGCTGCTTATCCGGGTTACCATTTCTCTATACACGGCAGCTGCCACCCGCTGACCGCGCTCTCCGTCCCGATAATACGTTACTTCATCCGAATACACTTCCACCGCTATCGGTTTCGTTCTCACGTATCCTTCTGGTGCAGATAATTCACACAACACATAGGCTCCTGCTCCCAGCGGCTGCGGCGTGATCAGATATCCTGTATTCTGGTTGGACGGCAGAGTTTCCCCTAAACCACCAAAATCCTGCAGCGTCGAATAAACCCGGAATGTGCCCGTCCGCGTCCCAAAGGCATCCTGCATCACCACCTGATCGGTTTCACTGCAAATCGGAGTTCCTGCCGGGATTATGCCTGTATATTTTCCTGTATAAGGTGCTTTCCAGGGGTATTTTGACGGAATTAGCGTTTTCAAATCAACCGGCGCGATTTTCTTTGCCCCCATTGCCTCCAAAAATTCTCGGCTGGCTGTCACCTGTGTATCTTTTTCATAAAACTGCACCTCCCCCTCGCTGTATTTCGACGTGTCCCGGCTGGCGGCATAAATAGCGAACACCGCATCATCATGCAGAATATTCTCTCCCGTCTCCGAATCTAGTTTTTCAATCCGAAGCTTTGCAGCATAAAACGTATTCCGGTATTTTCCATCCGCGTAGCCGGTAAATCCCAACGCATCATAGGCGGACTCCGCCGCCGGTTCTGTCACACTGTAAGGCACCAATCCCTGAAAATACCGCCCGTCAAACCCGGTCAGCGCCCCGGTGATTGTCCTGACATGATCTTTCAGATAAAATCCCGCCGGATTGTTATCATCCGTCTTCTCTCCATACGGATATTCCACTGAATCTTCCCACCCTGCCTGCTCTGAGATCGAACCATAACGGTAATAGCTTTCTACCTTCTCGTTGCTCCGGTACCGGCTGTTTGCATTTTCAGACCGATAAATGTCCTTGTACGGCGCCATTTCCCTCTGAGCGGGCGAAAATCCGCTGTAGTCATAGCTTCCGCCTGGATAGGAGATCGTTCCCTGCCGTTTATCCGCATCCAGACCATATTTATAAATCTCATAAGTTCCATCCTGTCCATGTGCGCGGATCACATATTTCCTCAAATCCGCCTGATTTGTATCTCCCCACTCTTCATTCATCCGGATCTGATAGTTCGCCGCCAGCGTTTCCGGCGATGCCGAGGCGTCATATTGATAATCCGCTGACTTTTTTTCCGGAGATACGAGGTTTCCACCTGCCTCATAAACCGACGGGACTTCTATTTCTTTCGGCTGATCGATCCGATAATGCTGGTTTTTGAAATCTTCCAGTGCTCCCGAATACGGCTGCTGCTCGACTGCCACATAGGTTCCGTAAGGAAGGTATTTCGAAACGCCATAATAATAACCTTCCTCGGATTTTTTTAATTTTTCTGCTGACAACGTTGTTTTGTCCCGATCGGAACCTCCATTTTCCGCGCTGTCCCACTCAATCGCGTATAAATCATCCAAATCATAGGAGAAAAACGGCTTCAAATATTCCTCTGCTTTTAAAATTGCCTGATGTAATGCTTCATCATAGATATAATCCGGGTAGCCTTCCTGTCCGCCCGATGCTTGAATGTTCTGCTTCTTTACCTCATCCTTCAAATACCAGTCCATCGCAAACTGACGGACAGCATCCGACCGTTTTGCATTTTCTATGGCTGCTTCCGACGTACGGCTCTGGTTCTGTATCGCCGCATTGTTATGATGCGCCGGATCTTTTATTTCTCCGCCACCGGTTCCAAAAATGCCCGTACGGATCCACGCAAACGGCTTAAAGGATGTATCTGCTGCATCTGCCCGCTGCCATTTATCCCGGTTCGCCACCGCCATCGCATCGAAAAATTTCTCATACTGATAGCCGGAAACTTCCCGTACCGCTCCCGCTCCATCTTCCTTGGTCCGCATGACCGTCTCAAGAAGTCTTGTATATCCCTGATTAACCTCTTTCGAATCCGCTATCTGCCCGTCTTTTCCATATTCGTACAGACGTTCCTTTGCCGTCACTGCGCTGCCCCAGACATTGTTATTGACGGAACCAGCCGTCTGGGAATCTTTTTTATGAATTACCTGCGTGAAAATTTTCTGAACCGGAGCAAAGGATTCTCTAAGCCGTGGAAAATTCTTTTTTACCTCCGGCAACGAGACGACTTCCCCATCCCGGTTCATCCACACGATTTCGCCATCCGTATTCCGGTACAGACGTTCCAGATTGGATTTCAAATAGAGCTTAAAGCGGAAATTTGGCAGTGCTGAAGCGACATTTTCGTTTCCTCCCTCTTTTTCCGTAAACGGATCGGTGTGCCCACTTTCCGCATAAGTGTTATGTGCATAGGTGCCTTCCGGTGTCGTCGCTATATTTTTGACGATTTTTATCTTCTGGCGGATCACTCGCTCCAGTACACCCAGCGGTTCTTTCCTTGTCCCGGCATCCTGATAGGTGGTCTCCTGCCCCGGGTACGCCAGTGCCACCGGGACCACATAGGAATCATCCCCTGTCAGGCCGGAACGTCCAGAATCGACATATGCCTTTGCCCGCGCCTGTTTTATCCACGTGTAATAGCTGGAACTGTTCATCTGGTGGCCGGCAAAGAAACCATTTCCCAGAATTGCGGCTTCTTCCTCGTTCAGTGTAACCTTCTTCTCTTTCAATACCGCCTTAAATCCCAGCTCTTCCAGCACGCCTGCATTTGTTTTTTTCACGCCAAAACTGTCGGTAAAATTCGCGTTGACCCGCAGTATGTATCTCCCATCTGCATTCCGGGCTGCTGCCTGATGAACCCATTTTGTCTCCGTTACCTCCCGCTGCTGTGTTTCTGTCTTTTCCCGGTAAATAACCACCTGGATCGGCTGCCCATCCGCATCATATGGAATTTCCCCGGTTTTGTAATAGACATTTACCTCATTTTCCTTCGGAACAATCGTACCATCTCCCTCAATCACAGCATCTGTCTGCAAAAGTGCCGACGCCATCACCTGATTTCCAGCGGTAGTTTCCCTATAATCAGTATACGTTCCAAATGCGTCCCGCCCTCGATTATTTGAATATGGTATATACACATAACGCGGACACATTTCCATATTCTCCGGCAGCCACTCTGCCCGGTGAAAAATCAGGCTGTCTTTCTCCGGATCACTTCCCAGTACCATGAAATTCTCCGGTATTCCTAAAATTCCTGCATATACCGTAAATTCAAACGAATCCGAAGACTCATGCACCGCGTCCAGACCGCCATAGCTGATATATGGATGGGTATGATAAAAATCCAGAATGGAAGTGATCGCGTCTCCCACTGTCATTGAGATTCCATCTTTTGTTTTCGGCACCGCAATCGTCTGGACCGGCGAACCATACACCGTTTTTTCTGCCTTTTCTCCCGGCGTCACACCGCTGACGCCGTACACGTCCCGCTCTCCTTCCCGGACGCCCCGGTCAAATACGCCGGTATAGATACTGGAATATACATTTCCACCTGCTCCCGGTGTCCTCGGTGTTATTTTCGCATGTCTGCGGAGTACCCGCTCGGCTTTCCCTTTCAAATAACAAAAGTCATCCACATCAAATATCTTTGCCAGCTTGTCCGCATTTTCTTCCTCGGTCATTCCCGTTTCTGCCTGCAAAAGAACGGCTTCCACTGTCTCCGGCACAAGTTCCTGCACCCGGACCTGGCGCATCCACCCCGCCGCATACTCAATCGGAACCTTTTTATTCATCGGCGTGCCATCCGCATTGTACTTGGGATACTGATAGTCGTTCTCTGCCACTGCCAGTTCCCCGGTATAAACTTTTTCATACTCACCTGTCCCAGCTTCCACCGAAACCGTTCCTTTTCCCTCGTCTTTTCGATAAAAGCTCACGCCCTCCGGCAGCCCTGACACCACAATCTCATAAACTCCCTCTTTCGTGTCCTTTGACTCTGCCGAAAAGAAAATTTCATTCGTATCAGCTCCGCCATCGCCTGCCTGCTCTTCCCCATACATCTGCATGGAAATATGGGCATACCCTTCTCCCGGTTCCAGGGCCGCCGCCTCCAGATCCTGTCCCAGGTTTGTAACTGCGTGAAGTTTATTTCCAACCGAAAGTTCAAAGCCCTCGGATCGGCTTAATTCCTTGACATAATATTCCCCCATCAGAAGTGGGCGTCCAATCCAGGCATTCCCATTCTTTGACGTATTGTTATAATAAATCCGCTCCCAGGCTTTATCTGCCGTATAGTCATCGATCGCCGCATCTTGTGTATACAGATTTCCCGGCGCTTTCTTTCGCCATCCATCTGCTGCATCCGCAATCGACCCTTTCGAATAATCATAGGTTCGCCCCGGCGCCTCTGTACATGCCAGAAACGAGGCATCTCCATTTTTGTCTGTCGTCGCCACCGCCACCAGATGATTGGCCCGGTAAACTACCCCTGTTTTCCCATCCGGATGCAGCAGATCTTCTGCTGCAAACAAGCCATACACTGCGCCTTCCAGCGTTGCATCCCCCTGTGAGTCCCCAAGCGCATTGTAAGACTCATTTTCGCCCTTTTTCAGATCCAGATCCTTTTTATTGATATGTACCTCGCCCTCTGTCCGGTGATCGTAGATCCTCCAGGCATCTTTCTCGCCGTCTGCCCCATTGCAATGGCTGAAATTGCCAGCACTTCCCGGCTCTATCGCTGAACCCACACTCGCGGAAACAAGCGCCGATTCATAGGCAGGGAAAAATAGTGACTCTGCTGCCGAACCCGCCAGTGTTTCCGTTCTTTGTGACAACTGCGGATTTTGATACAACGAAGAAGGTGAATGCCAGCTTGTATAAAAACCTGCCTCGGTTGTCAATAAATCTGAGCCGGTTGCCATATATCGCCGAATACTTGCACGTTCCGCTTTTTCTGCTTCTTCTAAATCATCATCCGCTTCATCAATAAACACAAACCCTTTCTGGACACGATTTACCAGATGGTCCGAAATAGATACTTTCATCTCCGAGGCAGTTGCTTCCTTCTTCTCCTGTGTCAATTTTCTGCCTTTTTCATTTATGTCCTGTTTGTTTTCACTTGTCTTTCTCCTATTTCTCCCCGCTTTGCTTCCTGTATCTTGCGGTTTTTCTCCTATCTCCGCCTCCGACGGTGTCCCTTTCCCCAGAAGCGCTGCATCCAATGCCGTAAACAGAACCACCCTCTGCGGCAAAACACGCATTTTTAACGGCCCTGGAAATACAGGACTCTCCCCCAGAAAAGCCGCTAAATTTTCCCGGATCGTCCAGCCAGACGCACTTCGACGCTCCCAGCCATTTTTTCCAGAAATTCCTGCCTTCGCCTCACTTTCTCCATTCTGATTTCCGGAAGCCTCTCCGATGCCCTGACTCCTTCTCACACTCTTCGTTCCCAGCACCACATCACGCGAATATCCGCCTCCAAAGGCTGCATTTGCCCCATGCTCAGATGCATCGGTTGTGATAATCTCAATTGGCAGGTCATCTGCATGTTCATCATGCAGAATATATCCATCCCGCGCTTTAAATTCTTTCCAGGTATAACTGTACTTCATGGAAATGAACTTCTCATACGTCTGCCCACAGTCCTCCTGGCAGCCAGACTTTGCATACGAAGTTTCCCCGTCTGCCCCTGTCGTCGGTCCCGCATCGGGTGTTTCTCCCTCGGAGCCGCCGTCTGACGCGATACCTTCTATCTCCCCTGCATCGACCTCCTCCATCATCCAGTGAAAATGGACGCCCTCAAAGTCTCCGCCCGCCTTTTCTTCACATTCCTCTTCGCACAAAAGCCAGCTATTTGCCAGGCGGATATTTTCTGCCTGCGCCGCCTCAATCTCATCCTCATTGATGACTTCTCCCTCTTCGTCCTCCTCTTCCTCTGGAACTGGTACAAAGGTCGGTGCCGGATGACCGTCACAGAACGTCTTGTCATAGTGATAACCATGCTCCACCGTCTGGGAGGCGTAGCCATCACCATCTGTTACCGCCGAACCCACTTGTCTGAAACCATCCCAGAGAACCGGCTCATCCTGATAATGGCTGGCATATGGTTCTCCGCCCTCATACAATTCGGCAGCTCCGTCCCGCTCAGTATTTACCCTGTTCTTATCGTCAAAGCGCTCAAAGAAGCCAAACCGCGCCCCTTCCAGCGCTTTCCCTGTCTCATGATCGTATTTATACATCTGCAGATTATAGGTGGAAGTAAAATCCTCTTCATGCCTAAATACCTCAAACTGAATGCCTCCCTGCTCCGGTATCGGGGTTGGAGCGCCCGCCAATGCAGCAAAATAATTGACCGGAACCACTCCGAGCTCCATCCATACCATCCGCTGATGAATCCACGGATCACTTTTGGCAGGCGTTCCGCCTCCGTGTGTCCCCGAACAGGTCACACACTCCCAGATTTGAAGCGACTGGTCAATCGCCTCCTCCGCCGAAGCATACCCCCCGCCGCCCGAAGCGTATGGGGTTCCTTCCACCCGGAAACGAATCAGGGCTTTCGACGGTTTTGGATTTGGATTTTTAAATATAATCTGCGAGTCGGTTTTTGTATATGTCCATCCATCGGTCGGAACCGGGCTGAATGAAACACCGTCATTGTTTGAAAATTCAAGCGGTACAGAACGGATAAAATCCCAATCCGAGCCATCCGGCGCAAACGACAGCGTCATAGTCGCCGCATCTACCTGTTTTGCCGTTCCCAGCGAGGTGCTGGAAGCTATCACATTTGGAATCTTTCCGCCGCCGACACCAGTATTTTCCTTTCCGCTGCCTCCGCCAGACAGCATTCCTCCCATTTGCATGTACGCCTCACTATTTGACGCAGCTGCCTCCAGCCACGGATATTTTGCCCGCACAGCTGGAACATAGAGGATTGTTTTCAGATCTTCCTCGGACACCATCTTGATAATTTCCGGTTTTCCCTGTGCTTTTGCTGCCACATTGATCGCCCGGATAAATGTATTTGCCTTTTCATCCCCCAGCGCTGCTCTGAGCGAGAGCATCGCCCAAAATACATATTTCTGTTCCTGACTGCTCAGCGGAACGGATGCCTGGGAGGGACGGTGTGCTTCATAGAGATCCCCTTTTTCTGCAATTCCCCAGATCGCATAACCGCCCTTATCGATACAATAAAGCTTGTGTCCCAGCAGCGTATCGCCATGGGCTGTCGTCAGTGTTGTCTGCTGACCGCTCGCAGGTGCCGCTTTCGCCGGAAAAACCGGGAATCCTGGCAAAAAAGCCATTCCTCCCAATATAATTGCCAGTACAAACGCCATCCCCCGTTTCACATTCTCTCTGTACCGATACTCCCCCATAAACTTCCTCCTCGTTTTTACTGCCCCGCGCCCCTTAACACCGGCAGTCCCTCGTTTTCTTTATTTTTCAGTTCCCCAAACTGATTTCAGCAGCGAGATAATCCCCTTTTCATACTCCTGTCTTGATATTTCCTGTCGTCCCCACTGTTCTTCTATCTGCCCCATCGGTGCCTGTATTTTCTCCCAGGCAGCCTCGGAAATCGTCCCTTCTCCCCGCATACTCAAGGTCAGCGCCAGCACATTGGCAAGACTGTCCGGATCCGCTTCATACTCCTTTCTTCTCTGCTCCCGCTCCTTATTCTCATAGCGGTAAAACTCCGTCTCAAAGTCAACCGGATATGTTTTCGCATTTGAAAATAGCGGCAGGCTGGAGGTCGGATCCGTCGCATACCACTGCGTGCCGATCCGCACCAGGCACGCATCATGGAGATATTCCGGCGTGTAGGTCACACACTCCAGCCCTACGATCTGGCATAGGAACTGAAATTCTTCCGCGAAATCCCGGCAGACGCCAACGCCTCCTTCCAAAACCGGGAAATCCTTTGCCTCTTCCGGCGAACCGTAATGATTCTGGTTAAAACCTCCCTCTCCGTTTGCAATCCGGTTATGCACATACAGAAGACGCGTTTTTTCATCCAAATGAATCCAGTCAAAACTATTGACAAATTTCTGCAGTTCTTCGACCGAAGCCCAGCTATAATTTGCTTTCGGTTCTCCCTTTGTATTCCACCCTGGATTTGCTTCCCCCGGATAACGGACTGCCTCTTTCAGGTAATATTCCGGATCGCTGATCTCTGGGTGCTGCTCTGAAAAAATACTTCCATTTCCATAAAAACTCATCTCTCCATTCTGCCACTCCCATCTCAGACTCTCTGTGTCCTTCCATTCACCACCATGCGTCCCCTGATTGCCCGCATAAGCACTGAAACCTCCGGCTGCGATCATGGCTGCTGCCAGCACGGCTGTACATCCCGATTTGTTGGTTGTTTTCTTATCCTGTTTCATTTTTTATACCCCCATTTTTTATTCTTTTCGTGTCATTCCACTTCATTTTCCTGTTTGCCTCTGTTTTCTTCTCTCCTCCTCTCTCAGCTTCTCGTCTGTACTATTCCGTCCAGCACCCAGGAACCATCCGCATTGACTAAATTCCCATCGGGGGTGTGCGTATTTCGATACAAACGTCCCCTCATTCCATCAGATTTTTCCTGAAAATAGTAACAATGAAACACTCCATCGCTTCCCGGCAGCCAGTTCCAGCCAGTCAGCATACGCCCCTGTGTTCCATCCATTTCCGTCCAGAGATAATATGTGTTTCCATCCACATCCGTATACCAGCCGTTCACCATCCTGCCATCTGCATCAAATCGGAACCAGTCAAACGTACTCTGCCCCTTTGCCGGATCGGCATATGGATTGTGGACAGCCGCCCATTCAGAAGCATAACTTCTACCGCCCGCTTCAAACTGCCAGCTTCCATCTGCATTCTTCCGCCAGTTTCCAGCTACTACATATTCCGGTATGGCTGCCGCATCCGCATTCTGCCCGGGGCCTGCCTGTCCTTCTGTCAGATTTCCAATACCCGCTCCTGTCAAATCACTGAACCCCGATGCCGGTCCGGTTGCATTCGCTGCACTGCTTCCCCCCTTTCCAGAAGAAGAGCCTCCACCCAAGCCGCCGCCCGAATGAGAACCTCCGCCCGAATGGGAACCTCCGCTGTATGTCTGATCGACCGCCTCATACTGAATTGTGACTGCCGCCCGGTCCGTGAAGCCACCATCCTCGGTTTTCACGGTCACATATGCCGTATGGCTGCCTGATTTTAAGTATTGACGGTCAAGCTCCTGTATCCAGGAAGCCGTCGTATTGACCGTCACGGTTCCATCCGATGATACATACAGCGAATCATCACTTGCCTGATATGTCACTTTCTGGTTAAACGCCTGCGCCGGAAATACCGACGCTGTCAGCTTTTTCGCACCGGTTCCCGTCCATGCCTCCACCGGACGATAACCTGCCCCCGTCCGGGTGCGTTTGATCTCGTATTGCAGCGTTTTCGGTATAAGGCTGATGCCTTCCACACAAATCTTCGATTCGTCCACTGTCCGGAAATCCACCTGTACTCTGCACGATGCCGTCTGCCGGTTTCCAAGCATATCATCGCCGATCACTGTCACCTTCGTCGTGCGGCTGCCGGAAGCTGTCTGTATTTCATACGGTGTATTCACATGTCTGCCCTGATCTGCCGCGATCAGATCCCGGATCCATTTTGCATCCTTTTTCGCCTGCACACCGGCAGACTTGTCCTCGCCGTCCACCGAAATCAGTGCTGCGTCACCGACAGTCCACGATATATCTTTCCGGTCAAAATAATCGGGTGTAAAAGACGCACTCAAGACCTGCGGTGCCGTAACCCGGATCGTTTCATCTGGATGTTTCCGATTTCCGTTTAATGTCCGCACCACCTCAAATTTCAACTGATCCTGATTTAGTGCCGCACCTTCATTGGCTACATAGGTCTGATCCTTGATCTGGAACGTAACCTCAATCCGCGCATTTCCCCGGCACGGCTTCCCATCAAAGCTCGCTGCCGGTTTCGTCTCTGCCGTCAGCACCGCTACGCCGCCGTTCTGATACCCTGCTCCGTATATGTCGCTTCCGATCGCATACTGGTATCCGCGGTCTGCCTGCTCTTTTTCCAGTTTCCGGACTATATCAGTGATAAACGAACTATTTAAATTTACCTGGACTGACGCGCTCTTTTTCGTATAACCACTTTCCTCATCGTCATTTGGAAGTAACGTAATCAAATCTGAATCATCGATACTCCAGCGCACCGATGCATCCGCCACATCATTATTCCGATCCACAATCGCCTGCACCGTCACCGGCTGCACCTGTGTTCCCGCCTGCAGATTTCCATGGATGTACGTCGCAATTAATTTTCCATTTCCATCCATCACGCGTGTGACTTTCGTCGGATGTTTCCGGTTTCCGGTCCGCTCCTGCACCACCTGGAATTTCGTCACGCCCGGCGTCAGCCCGACCGAAACTGCCACCTTTTTATAAACCGCTGACACCTGCGTATTTTCCTCCGGCATCGTAAAACAATACTCGCCGCCATTTACATAAGTAGTATCTTTCCGGCTCTTCCCACGCGTATACGTCGGAACTCCCTCCATCTGAAAGCGCGCTTTTTCCGCCTGCTTTGCCGAGGTGCTGACCGTCACCGTCTTTCCCGGTGCCACCGCACCGCGATGTTTTTTATCGAGTGTCCGGTAATACGCGCCATTTCCCCGTGCTTCCAGCACTGCCACATCGTAATAATTCGTTCCATTGGAGACGGTATCGACCTGCGGAATCGTAATCAGATAACCACGGACCGGGCGTCCCGCATCATTTGGTGCAAAATGGTCAAGATCGTACCCCACCGACTCCGCATCCATCTCCCCGCCCAGCTCTTCATCCACAATTGAGAGAATCCCCTGTTCCAGTTCTTCATAAAAATATCGCTCGTCCACATCCCGCGTGACACCGCCGGATACCAGCGTGAAGAAATTGTCCTTCGCGTGGGAATATCCGATGTGCGACGCGTATGTATACTGGTTATCATCTGAAATGCCGCTTCCACAGACATTGTTTGCGATTTTTGCCTCCGTATCCGCAAACAGGTACGCGATGTCATCCCCATATTTAAAATAATTAGCTGGTGCGCGGTATCCGATGAAGGTTCCTCTGTGTCCGGCAGCCCCAGTTCCTGACTGACCGATCATTCCCTCAAACCGCCCCACTTTCAAGTCTCCGCTGATTCGTTCTCCAACGAGTCCTCCGACATTCTGGCTGCCAGAACCGCCGATCGTGCCATTTACATAGGTATTGTAGAGAGCCGCCCCATTCTGAAGCCCCACGATTCCGCCGACAGTCGCATCCGTTCCCTGAATCCGCGAAGTACTGTTATCCCCGGTGCGGACCTGGCAGTCAATGATACGAGAATCATCCGCCGCTTCCCCGGCGATTCCGCCCGCAAGCGCCTGCGCTCCGGCTGCACGTCCCGTCGTTCGGACGGTTACCTGTGCCATTCCGTTTTCCACTGTGCTGCCTTCCATGTGCCCGATCATTCCACCAACCGCTCCGGTTCCTTCCACATCGCCTTTTACCTGACAATTAAAAATCTTGGAATTCTTCGCATTTCCTGCCAAAATTCCCACCTGACGCACTCCTTTGACCGGCTTTCCTGGTTCCAGCGTCAGATTTCGGATCTCCGCCCCATCCAGCGCACCAAAGAATCCAACATTCGGCGAACTGCCTCCTGCAAACCGGAAATTTGAAATCTTATAACCGTTTCCATCCAGATTTGCCGTAAACGGGTGCGTCACCTCCCCTGAAAGTTCCGAATCATCCCGGTAATAACCGATCGGATTCCAGTCCATTCCTCCCAGATCGATGTTCGCCGTCAGCTCAAACCATGCGCCCCGGTAATCCCCCACGATCTCTTCTTCCACCTCGCCGTAATCCGGCTGCATGCCAAACGCCGCCAGGAAGCTAAGTCCCATCAGCTGATGTTTCGTGCGTATCTGATACGGTTTTTGTTTCGTTCCAAGTCCATGTGTTCCATCCAGAAAGCTCAAATCCGCCACATCCCAGTTTTCCCAGAGATTTCCTAGGCTGGCGCTGACGCTAACGCGCGGCATGATTAATTGTGAAGGAGTTGCCTCTATGACTTTGGAAGAACGTAATTCAGAGGGAGTTGCTCTCACATCCGCATTCATAAGCTCACTGGACGATGCAGCCAGTTTCCGCCATTCTTTCTGCCTTTTTATGGCATCGTCTGTATCATCCAACTTTTCCTTTCTTTCCGAAATAATCCCCACATCCCAATCCTCAAACACAAACCCGCTCGCCGCAAACGCCGGCAGCGTCGCCGACAAAAGCATCGTCGTCATCACCGCAAATGGAATCACTTTTTTCATCTTCTTTTTCCCCATACACGTTCCCCTCTTTCCCCAAACATTAGATTGATTTCCCCTTGTCCAATCTCTTCTCCTAATCAAACTGCCAAACAGCTTCACTCCCGCTTTCCAAGCTCAACAAGTATTCTTTTTTACATCTGTGACAGTGCAAATGCCGGACGTACTCCATATGTCTCACTGTCCGTCCTCACCGGACGCAGACAGCCATTTACCAGATCAACGCCATAAATCTGCTGATTATAAATGAATTTCCCGTTTTCATCCTGCAAATAAAAAGGCGTCCGCAGATAATATCCCTGTGAATAGGCACTGACCTGACTTTGTGGGTTATCATCCCCGGAATCAAACCGCCATAGATGTTCCCGGTACGCAAGTGCCTCTTCCAATGACAGGCAGAAAAGCTGGTCGTTCATAAGCTGAAAACCAATATCATGACGCGCCAGTTCCCGCCCGGACGTCTGCGAAAATGCACCAGCCGCCGTGCTTCCCATGTACGCGGTCTGGATTCCCGTATGGATCGGTTCCAGACAGAAGCTGCTGTTCTGACTGTTTTTCTGCAGCCATGCGCGCACCTGCGAAGTTTTATAATTATTGTCTTTGCCAAACGAGAAAATCTCCATCTTTTTTCCCGGTGC
>ERZ1106973.1328-NODE-1328-length-23259-cov-13.849078_pt1 | contig 23259 bp, 17 predicted proteins | sample MGYA00403686_ERZ1106973 | MGnify/ENA primary metagenome ERZ1106973 (study PRJEB35170, sample SAMEA104062408) | human gut metagenome | biome: human gut; feature: human-associated habitat; material: faeces | place: Denmark | collected 2012-11-06 ...
CAAGTATAATACCACACCCCCGCCTCCTTGTCAACACTTTTTGACAGATTTTTTCATCTTTTTTCTTGCGCTGCTGAAAAACGTTCATTTTCTTGTATTCAACGTTCTCTTTTTACGCAAAAAAGCCGCCTGCACATTCCTGCACAGACGGCCTTATATTACTTCTATAATAGAGTTAGCGGATCTCGATGCCCAGCTTGAACTTCAGGTTGCCGAGGATCTTCTTGACCACGCGCTCCACTTCTTCCGCAGAGACTTCCTTCTTCGGGTCGGACAGAGACAGGGTGAATGCCATGCTCTTTTTGCCCTCGCCGAGATTTGCGCCGCGGTAGATATCGAACAGCTTGATCTCACCCACCAGAGGGCTGGCCTTCTTGATGGTCTCCTCGATCTCGCCGCAGGTGGTCTTTTCGTCGCAGACCAATGCCAGGTCACGCTTGACAGCAGCGTAGGGACTGAGCGGCTGATAGCGCAGCTCACCGTCCACGCAGGACATCAGAGCCTCGTAGTCCAGCTCACCCAGATAGATATTCTGGTTGTCCTTCTGATCCTTTGCAATTTCCAGCTCGCCGTTGATCTCGTTGGACAGCTTGCCGAACACGCCCAGACGCTTGTCACCGCAGTAAACAGCAGCGCTGATGCCGGGGTGCAGCCACGGGGTTGTCTCGCGCTTATAATCAAAGCTCAGGCCAAAGCCGGCTGCCAGTGCTTCCAGTGCACCCTTGACCGTGAAGAAATCTTCTTCGGGGCCGAATGCACCAATGCAGAGGGTCTGGCGCTCGTGCGGATGCTCGTTGATGGGCAGTTCCTTGGCAAGATACACCGGTGCCATCTCGAACAGACGGCCTTCCGTGTTGCCCTTCTTGAGGTTGTCCACGATGACGTTCAGCATGGAGGGAGCCAGCAGGGTGCGCATGATGGACAAATTCTCGCTGATGGGGTTCAGGATGCGGATGGCCTTGCGGGCTTCATCATCCGCCGGGATGTGCAGCATATCCAGTTCTGCGTTGGAGTAGAAGGCCAGCGTGGAGGCCTCATAGAAGCCCTGTGCGGCCAGCAACCGCTTGGTCTTGAGCTGCTGCTTCTGGTCATAGTTCAGACCGCCGTTTGTAACGGAGGCAGTGTTCAGGAAGGTGGGCACGATGTGGTCGTAGCCGTACTCACGGATGACCTCCTCGGCCAGATCCGGGAAGCTCTCCACGTCCTCGCGGTACAGGGGCGCGGACACGTCCCAGCTGCCATCGGCCTGCACATCCACCGTGAACTCCAGACGCCGCAGAATGTCGATCATGGTCTGATCCGGCACGGTGATGCCCAGCACGCCGCAGATCTTGGCCGGGGTGGTCACGATGTGCTTGCGCTCCAGCGGGCGGCCGTCGGTCAGGTCATATTCCAGCGTGGTGATGTCGCCGCAGTCCAGCTCCTGAATCAGGTGCAGGGCACGGGCAAGGCCCAGTTCAGGAGAGTGACGGTCCACGCCCTTCTCGTAGCGGGCAGAAGAGTCGCTGTTCTGGCCCAGAGCGCGGCTGGTCTTACGCACGCAGTCGCGGGCGAAGGTGGCACACTCAAACAGCAGGCTGGTGGTGTTCTCATCCATGCCGGAGTTTGCGCCGCCCATGATGCCGGCAAGTGCCACCGGCTTTTCGGCATCGCAGATGACCAGATTGTTGGGGTTCAGAGTGAACTCCTTCTCATCCAGCGTGACGATCTTTTCGCCCGCATGGGCGCGGCGCACATCGATGGTGCGGCCGGCGACCTTGTTCAGGTCAAAGGCGTGCATGGGCTGACCCATCTCCAGCAGGGTGTGGTTGGTGATATCCACCACGTTGCTGATGGAGCGCAGGCCGCACAGAGCCAGATGGCGCTTCATCCAGCGGGGAGACTCGCCCATGCGGATGTTGCGCACATAGTGTGCCATATAGCGGGGGCACAGGTCCGGAGCCTCCACCTTGACGGTGATGGGCGCATCCGGCTCGCAGACAGCCTTGTAGTCCATTGCGGGCATGTGCAGGGGCTTACCCAGAACGGCAGCCACCTCGCGGGCGATGCCCAGAACGGACTGGCAGTCCGGACGGTTTGCGGTGATGGAGATATCAAAGATATAGTCGTCCAGACCCACCACCGGAGCAATGTCGGTGCCGGGGACAGAATCCTCGGGCAGGATGAGCAAGCCGTAGACCTCAGAGCCCGGGAACAGGTCGTCGTTCAGGCCCAGCTCTTCGCCGGAGCACAGCATACCGTTGGACTCCACGCCCTGCATCTTGCGGGCCTTGATCTTGATGCCGCCGGGCAGGGTGGAGCCATCCAGAGCCGCGGGCACGCAGTCGCCCAGCTTCATGTTGGCGGCACCGGTGCTGATGCGGATGTCGTGGCCGTAGTCGCCGCAGTCCACCACACACTTGGTCAGGTGGGTGCCCTCCTGCTTTTCCATCTCCACGATCTTGCCGACGACCACCTTGCTGATGCCGGCATCCAGCGGGATCAGCTCTTCGACCTCAAAGCCGCAGGAGAAGAGCTTTTCCTCCAGTTCCTGCGCAGTAACGTCGATATCTACAAATTCTTTTAACCAGCTGAAAGGTACTTTCATTGTTTCTTCTCTCCCCTCTTATTCGTGGAACTGCTTGAGGAACTGCAGGTTGTTCTCGAACATCAGGCCGATGTTGTTGATGCCATACTTCAGCATGGCGATACGCTCGATGCCGATGCCGAAGGCGAAGCCGGAATACTCGTCCGGGTCGATACCGCAGTTCTCAAGCACCTTGCGGTTGACAACGCCGCCGCCCAGCACCTCGATCCAGCCGGTGTGCTTGCACAGCGGGCAGCCCTTGCCGTGGCACTCGAAGCAGCTCACGTCCACCTCCACGCTGGGCTCGGTGAACGGGAAGTAAGAAGGACGCAGGCGGGTGCGGGTGTCAGCGCCGAACAGCTTCTGCACGAAGGTATTCAGTGCGCCCTGCAGGTCGCCCAGCGTGATGCCCTTATCCACCACCAGACCTTCCATCTGGTGGAACATGGGGCTGTGGGTGGCATCGGAGTCGGAGCGGAACACACGGCCCGGGATCAGCACCTTGATGGGCGGCTTCTGGCTGTCCATGGTACGGATCTGACCGCCGGAGGTCTGGGTGCGCAGCAGGAACTCATCGGACAGGTAGAAGGTATCCTGCATATCGCGAGCCGGGTGATCCTTGGGCACGTTCAGGCGGGTGAAGTTGTGGTCGTCGTCCTCGATCTCTGGGGCATCTGCCACAGCAAAGCCCATGCCGGAGAACACGTCGATGATCTGGTTGGTGACCAGGGTCAGCGGGTGCAGACCGCCCACAGAGCGGGTCTTGGCGGGCAGCGTGATATCCACCGTCTCCGCAGCATTGCGGGCAGCAAGCTCTGCCTGCTTCACCTGTTCTGCAGCAGCATCATAGTCTGCCTGCACCTTTGCCTTGAGTTCATTGATGATCTTGCCCATAGCGGGGCGTTCTTCCGGCGCGACGGTGCGCAGATTCTTCATCAGGGCAGGGATCTTGCCGTTTTTGCTGAGGTACTCCTGCCAGAAGGAGGCCAGCGTTTCCTTGCCGGACACCTGACCAAGGCTTTCAGCGGCCTGTTTTGCCAGCTCGTCGATCATTGCTTGCATGGATGTTCTCTCCTTTATTCTTCGTGTTGATGAGCGGAGTGCAACAAAAAAGCTCCGTCCCCTGCCCGATTTCTCAGGCAAAAGGGACGAAGCTGTTGATTCTTAGCTCCGCGGTACCACCCGGTTTCCACCCGTGCACAGATGCCGGGCAGCTCTCAGAACGCCGTAACGGGGCGTGGCCGTTCTGTACTACTGCTGTTTCGCACAGACCGCTCAGGAGCGAACTTCAGCACAGATACACCCGGAAGCCCTCTCAGCCGGTGAAGCTTCTCTCTTTGCTGTGTACGCCATGCCTACTCTCTCCGTCGCTGCGTTTGGGAGTATTCAGGTTTTATAACCAAGAGTTATGTTACCACATTTTGCGGCGGTTTGCAAGGGCTGCGCAGTCACTTTCCGCAAAAATCGCGTTCGGTGGAGTTTTTTCACAAAGCCGCAGCCATTATGAATCGTTTATGTCATCCATTATGAGCTGAAACAATTCTCCCAGGTCGATCAGTGGCGCAAACTCTTTATCAACTTTGTAATCATCTGAAATTTTTACCACGACCACACCGTCGATCTGCTGGATATATCCTTCCTGCGGATAGACTGGCATCTGTTCCAGCTCTGTTCTGCTGTACAGTTCCCCGTACTGTTCCACCGAGCAATGCTTGAGTTTTGCCGGAGTAATATCCCTGAAAACCGCTTTCCAAGACGCTCTGGCCGAGTAATCGTTCAGCCAGAAGCGGCCCATCTGCGCATACGGATTTGCATAGAGGTAATACTCCCTCTTCATAAAACTGGAGTTCGAGCTGGGTCTGCCCACAAACAGTACCGGCAGCTGCTCGTTATCGTCAAAATATCCGCTGCTCATCAGGTCGTCCGCGATGTGATCCGACATGCTCTTGAGTGTTTTTCTTCCCTCATACATAGCTTCCTGATCGATCACAGCAGAGCAGACATTGCCATAGACGACCAAAACCGCAAGTACTACAGCCCCTGTCCGGGCAGCACGTACATACTTTTTTACCATAGGCTGATTTGTGCGCGTCCCTTCAAGCAGCAGCAGACATACCGGCACGAACAGATTCAATCCTTCGCCCATCTGCAAAAGCCAGACCGCCTCGCTTGTGATCAGCATGATGGCATTGCACATGATGGGCAAAACGATCAGCGCTGCCACTCCCAGAAGGATATATTCCCAATTTTTCCGGTGAAGCATTTTTCTGAAGCGGTTCAGCAGTCCGATGCTCAGCGCAAGAAATACCAAAACGAAAAAGCCCACCGGCTGCAGAATGTTATGCCGATAGTAATTCTGAAAAAAGTAAGCTCCAAACAGTTGGTAGGTCTCTGCAATGGCATTGGGCAGATTTTTCAGTATAGAAAGTACCGAAACATCCGCTCCTCCATTATAACTTGCCATCTGCCATCCACATGCCCATACGATCAGCTTTGTGAGCAGGAAATACAAAACCATTCCTGCAGCTGCGCTGCAAAGACTTCTTCCAATGTGGGCATGGACCTTTTCTCTGTCCACATTGCGGAACAGAAGCAGCAGAAGATATGTCAGCAGGAGCAGACAAAAGTTATCAAGGCTCGTCTGATAGCACGCAAGGCTCATGACCAGAAGCAGTGCTCCCTGTACGACCGCTTTTCTAAAATCTGCGGCACGAACCACACGCTCTGCCGCCAGAACAGAAAACAAAAATGAGCAGCCAAACACCGGCGACTGAAACCGATATGACAGCTGTATTCCAGTGACCGTGCTGGCCAGAACAGCCATACCCGCCAGATAGGTCACGACAGAATCCTTCTCTGTAAAAAACTTCCGAAGCAGGGTAACAGCCAGCGCCGACATGGAAAGCGTCAGCAATGAATTGAAAGGTTCCGTCTGGATGCCAAACCGCAGCGCATCGATCACCGGCCAGAGCCATCGGCCCGTGACTACCTGCCAATAGCCGCCGAAGAACCATGTATTGTTCCACAATCCGTCAAATGTATTGGTCAGCCGCTGGCTGATCAGCAGGAAAAACACTACCGCCGAAAACAGCAGCATCACCAGAAAATATCTTAGATCCGATATATCCAGCCCAAGGTCGTCCGGTTTCTGTACATCGATTTTTTCTTTCATCGTTATTTTCTCCATCTGTCCTGTTTTGTGTTCTCAGGCTCATTTGTTATTCATCAATCAGATAATCCTCTGAAATTTTGATCACATATACGCCGTCCATTTCCTGCATGGAGCCTTTCTCAGGGAATGTCGGCATTCGTTTGATTTCTTCTGTCCGGATCAGTTCGTCATATACCTCATCACTGCACAGCTCCAACTGCATCGGTGTGAGGTCACGAAACACCGCATTCCATGAATAGCGCATTGTGGCAGCATTTTCTTTTTTGAAAAGGCCCACCTGTGCGTAGTCGTTTGCATCCCAGTAGATAACGTGTGTCCGGAACAGTGGGTTTGCACTGGGGCGGCCTACCAGCATCACCGGCAGTTTTTCCGGCAAATCATAATAGCCCTCTGCCACCAGCTCACTGGCCACAAGGTCCGCGATTTGTTTTGTTGCCTTGCGTCCCTCATACATCGCCTGCTGATCGATAGCCGACATGAAGACACTGCCATAAAGAATGCCTGCAGCAGCCAGCAGAAGCGCAGCCTTTTTCACCTTGCCAGCTTTGTTTTTGCCTGAAGTTTCTGTGTTAGATGCAGGCTGGGCAGCATCTAACAGCCAGAAGCACACCGGGAAGAACAGCGCAGTTCCTCCGGCCATTGGGATATAAAACGTCGCCTGTGATACTGCCAGCAGAAAGATCACGCTGGCAAGCGGCATCACCAGCACCGCAGCCACTGCGTAAAACGCCGTTTCTGCATCCTTTCTGCGCAGAACAACTGCCAACCGACGGACAAGCGCTGCACCCACGACAAGGAACGCCAGCGCATACAGTACCCCAAAGCTCTGCAGCACATTATGGCGTACGGTATCACCAAAGAAGTAGTCCCAGAATTGGGCATAGCATTTTACAATACTCTGCGGCAGGCTCTTCAGCATATTCAGTGGCGAGATAGAAGCTCCGCCCTGATAATTCGCCATTGCAACACCTGAAATCTTCAGAATAATCTGCAATATTCCCCAGTACAGCGCCGCGCCGCACACTGCACTGCCCAGACATTTTGCGATATAGCACCGGAGCTTTATCCCTTCTTCACCTCGGAACAACAGCACCAGAAACCACGCCAGCAGCACCATGCAGAAGCAAGCAAGGTCTGTCTGATAGAGTCCAAGACTCAACGCAAGTAAAAATGCTCCCTGCGCAACGCCTGCCGCAATGCTGCGGCTTCTGATCACACAGACCGCTGCCAGCACCGACAAATAAAATGCCAAACCAAACTCGACCGATTGATGTGCAAACGAGAGGTAACAACCGATCACGGTATTAGCCAAATAGCACAATCCTGCGAGCCAGTCAAGGCAAGATGTCCTCCCCTCGTGCACAGTTTTAAAGGTCATATGAAGTTGTGTAACGCCAAGAGAAACCAGCACCAAGCACACCACCGCATTGATGGGTTCTAGCTGCAGACTGAAACGCAGAAAACTGGTCACCAGCCAGAACCATCGCCCATTGGAAAGCTCCCATGCTCCCGCCATGTACTCAGCCGTTGTCCACAGACCATCCACCGTGTTCGTCAGCTTCAAGCTGATCAGCGGAAAATAGACCATCACCGCAAAGCCCAGCATCACACAGAAATATTTCTTATCCAACTCCCGCAGCCAGTGTCTGATATCCGCTTTTATTTTTACAGACATGATATTCCTCCATCCATAAACTTCTGCTTTTCAGTATATCAAACTCTTCCACATGGTTCAATAAAAAAATCCCCTGCCGGGCAGTCGGCAGAGGATCTTGCGTATTTTTTCCAGAGTGCTTTATTTTGCCACGATTTCTGCAGCCAGTGCATCCATCTGCGCTTCGGCAGCAGCATTGGCAGCACTGCGGATGGTGACCACAGTATCACACACGGCGATGTTCTTCATGCTTTCCAGCTCGGCGCGCATGAGCTTTGCGGCCATGGGTGCCCATGTGCCATTCTCCATCAGACCCACCGTGCGGTTCTGGAAGCTCTTGGTCTTGAGGTGGGTCAGCAGATTTTCCATCGGCGGGAAGAGGAAGCCGTCGTAGGTGGCGCAGGCCAGCACGATCTTTCCGCAGCGGAAGGCTTCGGTGACGGCATAGGACACATCCGTGCGGGTCAGGTCCATCTCCACGACCTTTGCGCCCTTTGCACGCAGCTTTTCGGCCATGAGGTGGGCTGCTGCACGGGTGTGGCCATGGATGGAAGCACTTGCCACAAGGATCTTTTCCGGCTCCTCGGGCTTGTAGCTGGACCAGATGTCGTAGTAGTTCAGGTACTTGCCCAGATCTCCGGTCAGCACCGGGCCGTGCAGCGGGCAAATGGTCTGGATGTCCAGAGCCGCGGCCTTTTTCAGCAGCGCCTGCACCTGCGGGCCGTATTTCCCCACGATGTTCAGGTAGTAGCGGCGGGCTTCGCTGGCCCAGTCGGCCTTTTCGTCAAACTTTGCCACAGCGCCAAAGCGACCGAAGCCATCCGCGGAGAACAGCACCTTTTCGGTGGATTCATAGCTGACCATGACCTCCGGCCAGTGCACCATGGGGGCAAACACAAAGGTCAGGGTGTGGGTGCCAAGGCTCAGGCTCTCGCCGTCCTTCACCACCACGCGGCGCTCCTTTGCCACAGCATCAGCACCAAAGAACTGATCCATATACAGGAAAGTCTTGGCGTTGCCCACCACCTGCATCTCCGGGTAGAGTGCCGCCAGCTTTGCAATGTTGGCACCGTGGTCCGGCTCCATGTGGGAGACTACCAGATAATCCGGCTTACGGCCTGCCAGAGCTTCAGACAGGTTTTCCAGCCACGGCTCGGTAGCGCGGGCATCCACCGTATCCAGAACGGCGGTCTTTTCGTCCAGAATGACATAGGAATTATAGCTCACGCCGGTGGGCACCGGATACTGGCTCTCGAACAGGTCAATGGTGGTATCGTCCACGCCCACACCCAAAATGGCTTCGCTGATTTTCTTCACACTCATAGCTTTCCGTCTCCTTTTTATGATATGCCGCAGACTGCAGCAATTATTTCTAAGAACAGTTCCTATTATAGCACATTGTTAGAAATTTCGCAAGAGATATTATTCTTCTCCATTTTCCGGCAGCTTTGCCGTTACCGGCCTGCCCGGCTCAGCATCCAGTTCCAGCAGAGCGGCAGCAGCGCTTTCGTCCATGGTCTGCACCGCGCGCAGCTTGCGGCTGATGGCACGGCTGCGCACGCCAATGAGATTATCCAGTTCTTCGTCGGTCTGGCGCAGGCGCTGCTGCATCTTGGAAAGCCCCTGCCCGAACTTGTCAAATTCGGTCTTCACCGCACCCAGAAGCTGCCATACCTCACCGGAGCGCTTCTGGATGGCAAGGGTCTTGAAACCCATCTGCAGGCTGTTGAGCAGCGCTGCCATGGTGCTGGGGCCTGCAATGTTCACCTGATAGCCCCGCTGCAGCACTTCCAGCAGGCCCGCGTTCACCACCTCGGCATACAAACCCTCGAAGGGCAGGAACAGGATACCGAAGGCCGTGGTATAGGGCGGCTCCACATATTTTTCCCGGATGTCTTTGGCCTCGGCCCGCAGCACCAGTTCCAGTGCGTGGCGGGCGTTCTCCACAGCCTGCGCGTCGCCGGATGCCTGCGCGTCCTGCAAATGGGCATAGGTATCGCCGGGGAACTTGGAGTCGATGGGCAGCCAGACCGTGCCGCCGTCCGCGCCGGGCATCCGGATGGCGTACTCCACCCGCTGGGTGCTGCCCGGAATGGTGGCCACGTTGGTGTCGTACTGTTCCGGGGCAAGGATTTCTTCCAGAATGGCTCCCAGCTGGATCTCGCCCAGAATACCGCGGGTCTTCACACCGGAAAGCACCTGTTTCAGCCCGCCCACATCAGCGGCAAGGTTCTGCATTTCGCCAAGACCCTTGTACACCTGTTCCAGTTGGTCGTTCACCGCCTTGAAGCTTTCGGTCACCCGCTTCTGTAACGCATCCTGCAGCTGTTCGTCCACAGTATGGCGGATCTCGTCCAGCTTCTGGGCGTTCTGGGCCTGCAGGGCAGTCATGCCCTCGGCAAGGGTGCGGCGCATCTCTTCCAGCTTGCGGGCGTTGGAGGCTTCCAGCCCCTGCAGGCGCTGTTCCATGGTCTGCTGCTGGGTACCCTGCCCTGCGGCAAGGGCGGTGCTCATGCTCTGCACCGAAGCCTGCAGTGTTTCACTGATGTGGCCCATAGCAGCAAGGTTCTGCTGCGCCATCTCTGCCAGCTTCGCGTCCATCTGGCGGTTCTGCGCTTCCAGCTGCTGACGCAGCCATTCCTTCCGTTCTGCATCGTCCCGGTTTGCGGCAGGCTTTGCCGAGCGGTACAGCAGCAGGGCCATCATCAGGCAGATGGCCACCAGAAGCACCGTGTAAAGAAACGCTAAAAATTCCATAATGTCTCCTATTGCAAAATCCGGGCTGTGCAGCTGCAAAGCCCGGATCTGCGTACTTTATATTATTTTGTCTGTTCTTCCCAGAAGGCAGCGGCTTCGTCCAGCCAGCCATCCGCAGCCGTGCCGCGGCCAAGGCTGATGCCATGGGCTGCGTGGTCATATACCACTTCTTTGTAAGGTACGCCATGCGCGGCCAGTGCCTTGCTGAGGGCTGGCCCCTGCAGCGGCCAGCACAGCAGGTTCAAGGTCAGGTCATCCCTGCCATACCAGAAGTACACCGGCGGATAGTCCTCTGTGATCAGGTCGGCAAGGCTGTATTCATAGTAGAACCGGCCGCACACAAAGGGGTCTGTGCCCACACGGTAGATCGGTGTGATCTCGGCAAACTGCACGATGGGATACGCCAGGATCACTGCGCCGGGCTTGGGCAGGCCATAGTTTTTATAGCCCAGAGCGTCCGATGCAAACAGGCCCGCCAGATGTCCGCCGGAAGAATAGCCGATCAGGGCATAACTTTCCGTCTGCACGCCGAACCGCTGTGCGTGGCCGGTGATGTACTTCACCGCCCGTGCAATGTCCTCCACGGGGCCGTTGTTGTCATTATCCGGGTAGGCGCGGTAGCGCATCACGAACACCGCATAGCCTTTCTGGTGCAGCTGGTAAGCTGTGGAGATGCACTCCTTTAACTCCGCCGTGCGGTTGAGGATGTTGCCGGAGAGCACCAGCGCATACTTTGCATCCGGCGTGCTGGCCGGGTAGTAATAGAACTCCACATTGTTGCGGGAGCTGTCCTCGGCGATCTCCTGCTCCGAGTAGAGCTTATAGGTGATCTGCACGCCCGCATTGTAATTGCGGATAAGCAGGTTCAGACCATCGGCACAATCCTGTGCCACATAGCTGCTCACATATTTTTCCAGCGTCTGGTCATTGCACCAGTCCTCAGTGCCGGGCAGGTTCTGCTCCTTGGAATAGGTCCAAACGCCTGCGCCAAGGATGCTGGGGTTCGAGCGGATCTCGCCCATGGTGGTCTGCTGCGTGATATCCGGCTCGCCATACTCTGCTGCAAATGCGGGCAGTGCCATCATCAGCAGCAGACAGATACAGGCTGCTGCGGTGCATATCCTGTGTTTCAACTCAGTATCTCCTTTTCAGCCGACCTGTTCCTCCCAGAAGGCAACTGCTTCATTCAGCCAGCCCTCTGCATCGGTGTCCTTGCCTGCGGCCACTGCATGGGGAGCATCATCATACACATGGTAGATATGCGTCACATGGTTGCGGGCCAGTGCCTTTTCCAGCACAGGCCCCTGCGCCGACCAGCACATGGTCATAAGGGTCATGTCGTTTTTGCCGTACCAGTGATAGGTAGGCGGGTAATCCGGTGTGATGTAATCAGACAATGTCATTTTATAATACCGCTGCTTGCACACGCCGGGGTCCAGCAGGATATTATAGACCGGTTTGAACTCCAGAAAGGTGTTTACCGGGTAGCCCAGCAGCATGGCACCGGGCTTTGGCAGGCCGTAATTTTTGTAGCCCACCGCGTCGGTGCCGAACAGTCCGGCGATCTGCCCGCCTGAAGAATAGCTTACAATGGCATAATCCTCCGCCTGCACGCCAAACTGTCCAGCATGTTCCGTGATGTACTGCACCGCGCGGACCACATCCTGCAATGGCGCATTGTTGGAAGCCTTCATGCCGATGCGATAGCGCAGCACGAACACCGGATAGCCCATTTCGTGCAGGTTCCATGCAGTGGAAATGCCCTCGCGGATCTCCGCACTGACCACGATCGCATTGCCGCCGATCACCAGCGCATATTTCTGGTTTGCCTGCGCCCCTTCTGCCGGCAGATAATACAGTTCCACACCGTCCCGGCTGGTATCCTGCGCGATTTCCTCCGCCGTATAAAGCGGGAAGGTCACCCGCTGCCCAGCGTTATAGGTGCGGATCAGATAGTTCAGTCCATCCGCTGCATCTTGTGCCGTCCAGTGATTGGAAAGGCGGCTCAGCGGCTGCGCGTCCCAGTACATCCGGTCCAGCACACGGTCCTGATCCAGCGAGTAGGTGTAGATGCCCGCACCCACAATGCCGGGGTTGGAGCGGATCTCTGCCATTTTGGTGTGCGGTGTGATGTTGGCCTGACCAAGCTCCTCCGCAAACGCCGGCTGTGCCAGCAGGATCATCAGGCCAATACCAAACAGCACCGTGCGCAATCGTTTTCTCACAGCAATCCCCCGTTTATCTCTTTATTTGCACTGTTTTTCCCAGAATGCCGTTGCCTGCCGGATCCAGCCGTCCGCATCGGTGTGGTGGCCCGGACCAATGGCGTGGGGTGCGTTCTCGTACACATGGCACTCATAAACAGCCCCGCTCTCCCGGAGCTTGCGCTCCAGCAGCGGCCCCTGCTGGGAGTAGCACATGCGCTGCATATAAAGATCATTTTTGCCGTAGAAGAAATAGGTAGGGGTAAAGTTTTCGTTCACCACATCCGAAATATCGGTCCAGTAGTAACGCCAGCCAAGCACCAGCGGGTCAATGGCCAGCTGATACAGCGGCTTCACCTCAAAGAAATCGTTGATGGGGTAACCCAGCAGCAGCGCTGCAGGCTGTGGGAGGCCAAATGCCTTATAGCCGAACTTTTCGTTGTCCGAGCCGATCAGGCCCACGATGTGTCCGCCGGAAGAAAAGCCCATCAGCGCATAGTTTTCGCGCTGAACGCCAAACTGATCTGCATTTTCGGTCAGGTACTTTACGGCGTTGGCAATATCGTACAGTGGCGCATTGTCGGATGCATTCAGGAAAGAGCGGTACCGCAGCACAAAGGCCGCATAGCCCAGCTCGTGCAGCTGGTTGGCAATGGAAGCACCCTCGTTCAGCTCTGCGGTGGTGTTGCCGCCGTTGCCGGGCACCACGATGGCGTACTTTGCGTTGGCTGTTTTAGCCGGGAAATAATACAGCTGCACCATGCCCAGAGAAGGATTTTCCGCAATTTCTTCCGGGGTATACACCTGCCATGTGATCTGTACGCCCCTGTTGTAGTTTTCGATCACAAGGTTCATGCCTTCGGCGGCATCCTCGGCAGCCGCGTAGCTTACATAGCCCTCAATGGGCGTATCATCGTACTGCGTGCTGCCCTCAATCCATTCGTTGCAGTAGGTATAGTAGCCGGAGCCTTTGATGCTGGGGTTCTCCCGCAGCTCTTTCATGGTCGTCTTTGTTGTGATGTTCGGCTCGCCGTACTCTGCAGCAAATGCCGAAAGCGATACGCACGCCAGCATTCCCAGCGCGCACACCACCGTTCTGATCCACTTCATTTTGGGACATCCTCCGTTCTGCAGCGGCGTATCCTGCCGTGCTTTTCTTTGTTATGATTTATTGTATCACAAACCTTCCGCTTGTCAAAGAAATTTCTGTGCAGTACGGCGCTTGTACCGCACCGCAAATTCTGCTATACTGGAGCCGGATATTTTTTGAGAGTTGAGGGCGCGGAAAGCTATGCACTTTCTGCCGGGATCGAAATATGAGCAAAATCGAGATCCGGCCCATGGAGCCGGAAGACTGGAGCGCTGTTTCCAGAATCTATTTAGAGGGCATTGCTACAGAACATGCCACTTTTCAGACCACCTGTCCGCCGTATTCTGCGTGGGATGCTTCCCACGCAAAAGAATGCCGACTGGTACTGTTGGCCGACGGCGTGATCGCCGGGTGGACGGCGTTGCGCCGGGTGGACCCGCGCTGGTGCTACCGCGGCGTTGCCGAGGTGAGCATTTACGTGGGTGAGCAGTTCCGGGGCCATGGCCTTGGCTATCACCTGCTGACCGAGCTGTGCCATCAGGCAGAAAAGGCCGGCTACTGGACACTGCAGTCCACCGTGCTGCAGGACAACGCTGCCAGCCGCGCCCTGCACACAAAATGCGGCTTTCGCTTAGTGGGCCGCCGGGAACGCATTGCCCGCGACTGTCACGGCCGCTGGCTGGACACATTCTTAATGGAATACCGCGCTGCTGCCAATGAACCGGAAGGCTATAAAAAGCTGTAAGATACAAAAGAACTCCGCGCCCTGTGAGGTGCGGAGTTCTTTTTTGTCCATTGATAAAATGATAAAGGTAAAAACAGGCTTACCACTCTTCGCCGTCGATGTCCACGCTGCCGTCCACCACGGCACCGGCGCGGGAACGCTGGAACATGCTTTCTACCACAGCGCAGTACTTATCGGCCAGACAGACGATGACTGCTTCGCGGCAGGTGGGCACATGACGGAAGGTCAGCGGCCACATGTGGCTTGCAATGATGCTCTGTTCCTTTGTGGTAATGCTGAACACCCGCTTTGCATTGACGCAGGCATAACCCGGATGGGAGAAGCCGTGCATCTCAAACAGGCGGCGCAGGCCGTGAAAGGTACCGGTGGTGTGCCAGTCGTACAGATAAAAATCATGCAGCAGGGCACCCACTGCCAGCGAGGTCTCGTCAGCGTGCAGATGCAGACGGCGGTTGAGCCAGAAGCTCACCAGCGCCACATTCTTGCAATGCTGGTAGGTGGTGACAGAGCCGTGCTGGATGTACTCCCGCATCCGCTGCACATCCGGGTGATGATCATATTTTTCTACGATGGCATAAAGCTGTTCGCGCTCGATCTCAGAAAGCTGCATGCTGCAAAATTTCCTTTCGCTTTAAGGTGATGTTTTCAGGAGCGGAGCTGGACCGGATTGGAATTACCGAAGTTCTCTGCACTGGAAGGGTTCTCCCGCTTGAGGGAAAAATCTACCAGATACTGCTTGCCGTCGCCCAGTTCTTCCAGCTGGGCCAGTTTTGCCTTTGCGGCGGCTTCGTCCGGGTACCACTGGATCAGGAAGAAATTTTCTTCCTCTACACCGTAGTACAGCCACTGGCCGTCGGCACGCAGCCAGTCGTCCAGATGATCCACCTCTTCGCCGTCCGGCAGGCCAAGGCCTTCTTCGGCATAAAGGTTTTCCGGTTCCACCTGCAGCATTTCGATCACCTGAATAGAGCTTTGCAGGTATTCGTCCTGCGAGACCGTCTTGTCCGAAAGCTCCCATCCGGTGAGAAAAGCCTGCATCATCAGGTCGCGCACAGAGATGCGCGGCAGAGTCGGGTCCATAACCATAGGTATTTCCTTCTTCCTTCAGTTTGTCCCTGCTGACCAGTATACGTCAAAGGCTTATGCAAGTCAACAGTTTAATTGTGAATTTTTTGTAGGTTCGTTCAAATATATCCAGACTTAACAGACGGAAAAGGCAAAAGTGTCTCCCAGCCATTCCACTGCCAGTTCCACCCAGTGATGCCGGTGGCGGCTGGGCTGGTCCACCTCTGCCGTGCTGATGCTGGTACCGTGCACCCCCTTTTCAAACAGATGCGCCTCGCAGGGCACACCCGCCCGGTGCAGAGTGTTCACCAGCATCAGGGTGTTCTCCACCGGAACGGCGGCATCCTCCATGGTGGTCCATACGAACACCGGCGGCATCTGCGGCGTGATCTTATCCTCCAGCCCGAACACCTGCTGTGCCGCCGGGTCGGCGCTGCCCGCCAGCTGCACAAAGCTGCCGCGGTGGGCATACTGCCCTGCCGTGACCACCGGATAGCCCAGAATGACCGCATTGGGCCGGGGCTGGGCCGCTTCGCCGGGAATGTCCAGCACAGCACCGGAAAGGGCCAGGTGGCCGCCCGCTGAAAAGCCGCACACGGCAATTTTTTCCGGCAGGATATGCCACTGGGCCGCGTGCTGCCGCACAAGACCGATAGCCTCGGCCAGCTGGCGCAGCGGCATGTAGTCCTTTGCCTTTTCGCAGATGGCGTAGTCCAGCACAGCGGTGTGGTACCCCGCCGCCGCAAACTGCAGCGCCACCGGGTCGCCCTCACGGGCACTTACATGGGTATAGCCGCCGCCGGGCACCACCAGCACCAATGGCCGGTCAAGCACATTCGGCATCCGCTCACAGCAATCACGCAGATAAACGGTCAGCGTCCCACCGCCGGCCAGTTCCAGCTGTTTCAGCTGCATGATATTTCCTCCTTTTACAGCATCCTTTGCGGTTCATTATAGCACAAAACGAACCATTTTTTAAACTTTTTATGAAAGCCCTTGATTTTTGCTTTTTGTCGGTGTATATTAGCACTCGAAAGTTACGAGTGCTAAGCATTCAAAAGTAATATCCTACTCCGAGTGCTTGGTGCCGAATACAGATAAAAAGAGGTTTTGCATTATGGCTAAGAAAGAATTTCAGGCTGAAAGCAAAAAGCTGATGGATATGATGATCAACTCCATCTACACCAATAAGGAAATTTTCCTGCGCGAGCTGATCTCCAACGCATCGGATGCCATCGATAAGCTCTATTATAAGAGCCTGACCGATCCTTCTGTGGGCATGAACAAGGGCGATTTCCGCATCCTCATCACCCGCGATCAGGAGAACCGCATCCTGACCATTGAGGATAACGGCATCGGCATGACCAAAGAGGAACTTGAGCAGAATCTGGGCACCATTGCTCACTCCGGTTCTCTGGATTTCAAGAAGGACAACAAGGACGAGAACATCGATATCATCGGCCAGTTTGGTGTCGGCTTCTACTCTTCCTTCATGGTAGCCGATAAAGTCACCGTCATTTCTAAGGCTTATGGCTCGGATGAAGCATGGCAGTGGGAGTCCTCCGGTGTGGACGGCTACGAAATGACCCCCGCCCAGAAGGACACCGCAGGCACCCAGATCATCCTGCACATCAAGCCGGATACTGAGACGGACCACTACGACAACTTCCTCGATGAGTACGGCATCGTGGCCATCGTGAAGAAGTACAGCGACTATGTGCGCTACCCCATCCAGATGGAGCGCCAGCACGAGCGCCAGAAGCCGGAACCCGATCCTAAGCCGGAGGACTATAAGCCCGAGTGGGAGACTTACACTGAGCTGGAAACTCTGAACAGCATGGTGCCCATCTGGAAAAAGCAGAAGAGCGAAGTGACCGACGAGGAGTACGCGAACTTCTATAAGGAAAAGTTTGGCGATTATACCGACCCCGCCCGCGTCATCGTCAGCCGCACCGAGGGCACTGCAAATTATAATGCCCTGCTGTTCGTGCCCAGCCACCGTCCCTACGACTTCTACACCAAGGATTATGAAAAGGGTCTGGCCCTGTACGCATCCGGCGTGCTCATTATGGAGAAGTGCGCCGACCTGCTGCCCGATTACTTCAGCTTCGTCAAGGGCATTGTGGACAGTCAGGATCTGAGCCTGAACATCAGCCGCGAGATGCTGCAGAAGGACAACCAGCTCAAGCTGATCCACAACGCTCTGGAAAAAAAGATCAAGAACGAGCTGCATGCCATGCTGGCCAATGACCGCGAGAAGTACGAGGAATTCTGGAAAGAGTTCGGCCGTCAGATCAAGTTCGGTGCTTACTCCGACTACGGCATGCACGCCGAGCTGCTTCGCGACCTGCTGCTGTTCTGGTCTGCCAAGGAGCAGAAGATGGTCACTCTGCAGGAGTATGTGGACAAGATGCCCGCTGAGCAGAAGTATATCTACTTTGCTGCCGGTGATTCTACCGACCGTCTGGCAAAGCTGCCCGCCGCTGAGCTGGTCATGGATAAGGGCTATGACGTCCTGCTGCTGACCGAGGACGTGGATGAGTTCTGCCTGCAGATCCTGCGCACCTATCCCCGCAAGGATGCCGAAGGCAAGGACGGCACCGTGGAGTTCAAGAACGTCAACAGCGGTGATCTGGGCCTTGAGACCGAGGAAGAGAAGAAGGCCGCCGAGGACGCTACCGCTGAGAACAAGAACCTGTTCGATGCCATGAAGGACGCTCTGGACGGCAAGGTGAAAGAGGTCAAGGTCTCTACCCGCCTGAAGGATCACCCCGTGTGCCTGAGTGCTGACGGCCCGCTGTCCATTGAGATGGAAAAGGTGCTGTCCAAGCAGCCCGGCAGCGAAGGCGTAAAGAGCGATAAGGTTCTGGAACTGAATGTCAACCACCCCGTGTTTGCCGTGCTCAAGGCCGCACAGGAGGCCGGTGACACCGACAAGCTCAAGAAGTACAGTGCTCTGCTGTACGCACAGGCTCAGCTGATCGAAGGCCTGCCGGTGGATGATCCCGCCGCCTACGCCGAGGCCGTCTGCAGCCTGATGAAGTAACTTTTTCCGGCAGGCAGCAGACTTACTCCCCTGCTGCTTCCACGCACATCAATATTTACCCCTTAACAAAAAGGCCGTGCTCCGCTATAATAGAGTGGAACGCGGTCTTTTTCTGTTCTTTTGCCGGACAGTCAGGATAAATTGAGAGGTTTTTGCTCATGCAGCCCAAAAAACATTATTTTGCCCACATTCCCACCATTGCCATCTTTATTGTGTTTGCCATGTCGGCACCGCTGGGCGTGCTGCTGTTCATCTTAAAAAGCATCGATAAAAACGCCGAAAAAGAGGAAAAGGCTGCTGCACAGGCGCAGGCAGACTATCGTTCCGACCTCGGCCCCGCATCTGCGCAGACGGCCCCCCAGCAGGAAAACGAGCCAGCCTACGGCACTGACCGCCCCACCGCAGAACAGAAGAGCGCTCAAAACTGGCACAAGACCATTGCCGTGATCTGCACCATTCTGGGTGCTGTCTTCCTGTTTACCGGTGCGGAGGAACTGATCGACTGCCTGTTCGACTTTCCGGACTTCGACGACCTGCTCCCTGCATTGGCCACGACCATTGGCGGAGCCGGCGCACTGTGGACCGGCCTGCGCATGGATCGTACCCGCAAGCTGGAACGCCTGTTGGACAAGATCGCAGGCGACCGCGACAATATTCCGCTGGACGAGCTGTTTGCTGCCGCGGGCATCGACGCTGCAAAGGGCCGCACCGTGGTGGAAAGTGCTATTTCCCACGGTTACTTCGGTGCAGATGCTTACATTGATAACCGCACCAATACTCTGGTAGTGCGCGGCGCGGCTCCCCAGCCGCCCCGGAAACCGAAGCCTGCGCCCGCCCCAGAACCTGCACCAGCGGACCAATATACCGCAATTCTGCAACAGCTGCGGCAGGTCAACGATGCCATCCCGGACCCCGTGATGACCACCAAGATCAGCCGTCTGGAAGCGGTCAGTGCCCGCATCTTTGAGCTGGCAAAGCAGGACCCCGGCAAAAAGGCTCAGCTGCAGAAATTCATGGACTACTATCTGCCCACCGCCCTCAAGCTGCTGAACACTTACGCCAGCCTTCCTGCGCAGGATGTGCAGGGGGAAAACATCGCCGATGCCAAAAAGAACATCGAGCGCAGCATGGACCTGATGGTGACCGCCTTTGAAAATCAGCTGGACAAGCTGTTCCAGTCCGACGCACTGGACGTTTCGGCAGATGTGGCCGCGCTGGAAGGGATGCTGAACATGGACGGCCTGACCGGAAACGAGTTTACAAAATAATATTTTCGGAAACAGGGAAAAGGCCCATGAGCTTTTTCCCTGTTTTTTCAAAGCGCAAATCTCCATGTTGTGCAGGCCTCGTCCGTCCCACGCAAAGCCGCGGATTTGCAGGCATTTTTGCCAATGGTTTTTCCGTTTTATATCTAATTTTATTTCAACCGTCAAATTCCACTCTGTGCGCCAATTTCAGTCTTTTTGCAACTTTTCATCCAGATGCAACAATAACACATGGTTTTTTCTGTCCGGATTTTATATGATAAGGACAGAAGTGTGCAGAGCATCCTGTATGCGGCTCTGCACTGCAGTTCCAACCCGCTCAAAAGGAGGATTATCCTATGATGAAATCTGTTTCCGCATGGAAGCAGGAGCTTTCCAGCGGCGCTCACGCTGCCCGGCTGGCAGCACTTTACTGCTGTGCGCCCGAAGAAACTCCTGCACAGGCTGCCCGCTACGAAGCTGTTCTGAATGGTCTGGATGCCACCTTTGGCCCCCATGCTGAAGCTGGCCTTTACAGTGCCCCCGGCCGCACCGAGATCGGCGGCAACCACACCGACCACCAGCATGGCCGCGTGCTGGCCGGCAGCGTGAATATTGATATGATCGCTGCCGCCGCGCCCAACACCCTGAACCAGCTGCGCGTGCAGAGCGAAGGCTACGACCTGTGTGTGATCGGCCTTGATGACCTTGCTGCCCGCAAGGAAGAGGAAAACACTACCCTCTCTCTGTTGCGCGGCGAATGCGAAGCCTTCCGTCAGCGCGGCGCAAAGCTGGCCGGTCTGGATGTGTACATTTCCTCCAACGTGCCCAAGGGCAGCGGCGTTTCTTCCTCCGCCGCCTTTGAAGTGCTGATCGGCGTGATCCTGAATGACTGCTTCATGACCGATAAAGTCTCCCCCATCGAGATCGCGCAGATCGGCCAGTGGGCAGAGAACGTCTACTTTGGCAAGCCCTGCGGCCTGATGGATCAGATGGCTTCCAGCGTTGGCAACATTATTACCATTGATTTTGCGGACCCTGCCCACCCGGATGTGGAGCCGGTGGCCGTGGATTTCTCCAAGGCAGGCCTTGCCCTGTGCATTCTGGATTCCTGCGCAGATCATGCCGACCTGACCGACGAATATGCCGCTGTGCCCGCCGAGTGCCGCGCTGTGGCTGCTGTGTGCGGCGGCGAAGTGCTGCGGGATGTGCCGTTCGAGACCTTCCTTGCAAAGCTTCCGGAGTGCCGCAAGCAGTGCGGCGACCGTGCTGTGCTGCGCGCCTTCCATATCTATGCCGATAACGACCGTGTGGCAAAACAGGTAGCTGCCCTGCGCGAGGGCGATTTTGACACTTTCCTGCGTCTGGTCAACGAGTCCGGCCACAGCAGCTGGGAATACCTGCAGAACGTGATCCCCGCCGGTTACAAGGAGCATCAGGAGATGGGCGTGACCATTGCAGCTGCCAAGCATTATCTGAACGGCAAGGGCGCTGTGCGCGTGCATGGCGGCGGCTTTGCCGGTACGGCTCAGGCCTTTGTGCCGGTGGAAATGCTGGCCGACTTCAAGGCCCACATGGAAGCCATCCTTGGTGAGGGCCGCTGCCATGTGCTGAGCATCCGCCCGGAAGGAGGCGCAGTGCTGTGATCTCTACCGCCATTCAGCAGCTCGTGAATTACGGGCTGGACACCGGCCTTATCCTGCCCGATGATGAAATTTACATCCGCAACCAGCTGCTTATGACCATGCAGCTGGACGACTTTACCGCGCCGGAGGGCGAGGTGTGCTATACCGATCTGGAAAGCATCCTCAAAACGCTGGTAGATGATGCCGTTGCCCGCGGTGTGTGCGAGGACAACTCCACCGCCCGCGACCTGTTCGACACAAAGCTCATGGGCGTATTGACCCCGCGGCCCAGCATCGTGCGCGCCAATTTCGAGGAGCGCTACGAAAGCGAAGGCCCTCAGGCCGCGACCGACTGGTTCTATAAATTCAGTCAGGACACCGATTATATCCGCCGCTACCGCATCAAGCGCGACCTGAAATGGGTCACCAAGACCCCCTACGGCGATCTGGATATCACCATCAACCTCTCGAAGCCCGAAAAAGACCCTAAGGCCATTGCCGCCGCCAAACTGGCTCCCCAGAGCGCCTACCCCAAGTGCCAGCTCTGCGCCGAGAACGAAGGCTATGCAGGCCGCATGAACCATCCCGCCCGCGAGAATCACCGCATCATCCCTCTCACCATCAATGACAGCGCTTGGAACCTGCAGTACAGCCCCTATGTCTACTACAACGAGCACTGCATCGTGTTCAACAACCAGCACACTCCCATGAAGATCGAGCGTGCTACCTTCCGCAAGCTGCTGGATTTCGTGGGCCTGTTCCCCCACTATTTCGTGGGCAGCAACGCCGACCTGCCCATCGTGGGCGGCAGCATTCTCAGCCACGACCATTTCCAGGGCGGCCACTATGAATTCGCTATGGCAAAGGCTCCCGTCGAGAAGAAGTGGGTCTTCCCCGGTTTTGAGGATGTGGATGCCGGTATCGTGCACTGGCCCATGAGCTGCATCCGCCTGACCAGCGAGGATGATGCCCGTCTTGTGGAGCTGGCCGATAAAATTCTGACCGCATGGCGCGGCTACTCGGACGAAAAATGCTTCATCTTTGCCGAGACCGACGGCGAGCCACATAACACCATCACCCCCATTGCCCGGATGCGGGACGGCAAGTATCAGCTGGATCTGGTGCTGCGCAACAACATCACCACCCCGGAGCATCCGCTGGGCGTGTTCCATCCTCATGCAAAGCTGCATCACATCAAAAAGGAAAACATCGGCCTGATCGAGGTCATGGGCCTTGCCGTGCTGCCCAGCCGCCTGAAAAAGGAGCTGTTTGAGCTGGCCGATGCACTGGTGGCCCGCACCCCGGTGAGCCAGTACCCGGAAGAACTGCAGAAGCACGCCGAGTGGGCCGAGGATATTCTTGCCCGCCACCCGGAACTGAACGGCGACACCGTGCACCTCATCCTGCAGGACGAGGTGGGCCATGTGTTCGCTCAGGTATTGGCCGATGCCGGTGTCTATAAAATGGACGAGGCTGGCCGCGCAGGCTTTGTGCGGTTCCTTGCAAGCATTCAATAATCTTTTAAAAAACGCTCTCCCCCTTTCCCCCGCCGGTATGCCTTGCCGACGGGGGATTTTTATTGTTCAGTGGAGGTCCCAAGCCGTTTTCAGTCCCGTAACACAGCACAAAAAAGCCGCCTTTCGTGCCAAACAGCACAAAAAGCGGCTTTTTATCGTTTTATTTCAGGAGCAAAGAGCCTTGCGGAAGGTTATTCCGGCAGATCCTCTTCGTTCTCCAGGCTGTGCCAGACGTTCTGGACATCATCATTGTCTTCCAGCGCATCCAGCAGCTTGCCCATCAGCTTCAGCTGGTCGGGATCGGTCAGGCGGGTGGTGGTCATGGGCACCATGGCCAGATCGTCGGAGAGGATCTCGTAGCCCTTCTCCTCCATGGCCTTGACCACAGCAGAATAGTTCTCGGGATCGGTGGTGATCTCGGCTGCATCCTCGCTGGCATCGAAGTCCTCGGCACCAGCATCCAGAGCATCCATCATAGCCTCGTCGGCATCCTTATCTTCCAGAGAGATGTCAATGACACCCTTCTGGCTGAACAGGAAGCCCACGCAGCCCATAGCACCCAGATTGCCGCCGT
>ERZ1106973.1342-NODE-1342-length-23057-cov-41.060647_pt1 | contig 23057 bp, 20 predicted proteins | sample MGYA00403686_ERZ1106973 | MGnify/ENA primary metagenome ERZ1106973 (study PRJEB35170, sample SAMEA104062408) | human gut metagenome | biome: human gut; feature: human-associated habitat; material: faeces | place: Denmark | collected 2012-11-06 ...
CCCAGATGCGCATCCATCTCACCTTCAAGCATTTTCTCCAATACCTGCGCGTGTAGTTGTTTCAGAAACTTGCTGACATCAGCTTCTGTCTTGAACTGGTTAAGGAACTTCTTACTTAATACCTCATCAGGCACTGCATGATTCTTCTCTTTCATAATCTTCTTCATTTTGCAAAGCTATTAAATAAAAAATACGGAACCCAATACTGAATCCCGTATTTTACATTTACACAAAATATTTTATAGTGCCTAAATCGTATTAAATGAGGTTATTTTTCGATGCCAACTAGTTCTACTTCGAAAATCAAAGTAGAGAAAGGTTTAATCTGACCGGCTTCACGTGCACCATAAGCTAGCTCTTGAGGGATGTAAAGTTCCCATTTAGATCCTACTGGCATCATTGTTAGCGCTTCAGTCCATCCTTTGATTACCTGATTAGCACGGAAAGTAGTCGGTTCTTTACGATCATATGAACTGTCGAACTGAGTTCCATCAATCAAAGTACCTTTATAGTTTACTTTTACTTTAGAAGAATCGGTAGGAATAGCGCCGTTACCTTCTTTAATTATCTTATATTGTAAGCCGCTTGATGTAGTTTTAACACCCTCTTTCTTTGCATTTTCAGCTAGGAATTTTTCACCGGCAGCTTTATTTTCAGCGAACTGGGCTTCAGTAGCTTTTGCTTTGATTGCTTCTGCCTTAGACTGAACGTAAGCGTTGGCTTCTTCCATAGTAACATTCATGCCTTTTTTCTGCAAAGCAGCCATGAAACCTGCCAGAAAGTTTTCTTTACTTAAACTTTGAGTAGAGTCATTTCCGAAAATACGTTGGCTCATCATATCGAACATACGTCCACCAACTTGTTGACCAATCTGAAGACCTGCCATATAAGCAACGTCTTTAGGGCTAGTCTTGCTGGTACCTTCTTTAACACCTCTGATGAAGTCGGACATATAGGCTGTATCAACGCCTAATTGTTGGCTCATATACATATCCAGACCTTGCGTGTTGGTGATACCCATCATGTAAGAAAGTGAGTCTACGTCATTCTTCATGTTTGCTTTCGGTGCTTGAGCTGTACAAGAAGCCAAGCTGGCTGCAGCAGCGATTGCTACAAAAAAACTAATTTTTTTCATTTGCCTTAAATGCTTTAATAATTATAATACTTCGATTAATTCTACTTCAAAAATCAATGTGCTGTGAGGAGGAATCATTTCTCCTGCTTGTTGTGCTCCATAGGCTAGTTCTGAAGGAATGAAAAGTTTCCATTTAGCACCTTCAGTCATCAGTTGGAGTGCTTCCACCCATCCTTTGATTACTTGGTTCACACCAAAGATAGCCGGCTCGCCGCGTTTGATAGAGCTGTCAAACAAAGTCCCATCAATCAAGGTACCTTCATAATGGCATTTTACACGGTCGGTTGCACTCGGTTTTTTTCCGTTACCTTCTGTAATCACTTCGTACTGTAAGCCACTGGGAAGTGTCACGACTCCCGGTCTTTTTGCGTTTTCCTCCAAAAATGATTTTCCCTTTTCAATATTCTCTGCATTCAATTTGGTTTCCAGCTCTTCAAAGTACTTGTTTACGATTTCACGTGCTTCGTTGTGGCTGATAGCCGTTTCTTTTCTATCTAATACGTCTTTGATTGCTTGAGCAAAGTCTTCAACATTAATACTTTGAGCACCCATGCTCAATAAATTCTGGCCAATACCAAGGCCGATGGCGTAACTGAATTTATCCATAACTATTTATTTTATAAGATGTTTTATACAAAACGCACAAAGGTAGGTGTTTTATTTGAATGAATCTGTTTTTAACAATTTAATTTTTCTTATTTTTGTGTGTTTAGTTAAAAGAGGAGGACTAGAAATGAAGAATTTAGTAGTTTTAACAGGTGCTGGAATGAGTGCTGAAAGCGGTATCAGTACATTTCGTGATGCAGGTGGTTTATGGGATCAGTATCCGGTGGAGCAAGTGGCTACTCCAGAAGGGTATGCGGCAAACCCTAAATTGGTGATTGATTTTTATAATGAGCGTCGTAAACAGTTGTTTGCTGTAAAGCCTAACCAGGGGCATGAACTGGTCTCTGAGATGGAAAAATTCTTTAATGTGACTGTAATCACTCAAAATATTGATAATTTGCATGAGCGTGCTGGAAGTTCGCATATTATTCATTTACATGGCGAACTGACCAAAGTGACATCTAGTTGGGAACCTAATAATCCAGCTTATATTAAAGAATTAAAGCCGGAAGAATATGAGATACATTTGGGAGACTTGGCCGGAGACGGTTCTCAGTTTCGTCCATTCATTGTATGGTTTGGTGAATCTGTTCCTATGATTGAAACTGCAATTGAATATGCTGAAACAGCTGATATCTTTTTAATTATAGGGACTTCGCTTAATGTATATCCCGCTGCCGGTTTGTTGAATTATGTGCCTGCCAACACTCCTGTTTATTTAATAGATCCTAAGCAGGTGCCCATTGCATCGGGGCGTAAAGTGCATGTAATTCAGAAAGGTGCGTCCGAAGGAATGGAAGAGTTAAAAAAAATATTAGTGAGATAGTTTGCAAGTAAACAATTTCATTGTATATTTGTTATGTATTTAAAGAACATTTAAAACATAAAACAGAGACAATTATGAAAAAGTACGTTTGCACAGTATGTGGTTGGGTTTATGACCCGGCAGAAGGAGATCCTGAAGGTGGAATAGCTCCGGGAACAGCATTTGAAGATATTCCAGATGATTGGGTTTGCCCTCTTTGCGGAGTAGGTAAAGATGATTTCGAAGTTCAAGAAGATTGATCCCATCTTATAACCGGATATCATATAAAGCGGAGGAGTTTCTTCTGTATGATATATCAGATAGCGCGATTAATTATTTAGTTGCGCTATTTATTTTACATTGTTATAAATGGTTAATCTTTTAAAAAAAGAGCGTAACCTATAACAGGTTGCGCTCTTTATGGTATAAATAAAGAATGTTCTTATTTCTTTTCTTGTTTTTCAGGACGAGGCAGTAATACTTTGTGAGAGAGTTTAAATTTACCTGTTTTGGGGTCAATATCAAGTAATTTCACTTCTATTTCGTCCCCTTCTTTTAAACCGGCCTCTTCTATTGTTTCAAGACGTTTCCAGTCAATTTCAGAGATATGCAACAATCCGTCTTTTCCAGGCAAGAATTCTACGAACACACCATATGGCATTACTGAACGGACTTTACCTACATAGACTTCACCGACTTCGGGAACAGCAACGATACCCTTGATAATGCGCATAGCATCGTCAATACATTTCTTGTTTGTTCCCGCAATTTCAATACGGCCTACCCCATCAGTTTCTTCAATCGTGATGGTTGCTCCAGTCTCTTCCTGCATACCTTGGATAATCTTTCCGCCCGGACCGATGATAGCCCCAATGAACTCTTTAGGAATAGTCATCGTTTCAATACGAGGAGCATGCGGTTTCAAATCTTTACGAGGCTCGGCGATACATTCGGTTAACTTGTTAAGAATATGTTCGCGTCCTTCTTTTGCTTGCAGTAACGCTTTTTCCAAGATTTCGAATGACAGGCCATCTACCTTGATGTCCATCTGTGTAGCAGTGATACCATCACGAGTACCTGTAACCTTAAAGTCCATATCACCCAAGTGATCCTCATCGCCAAGAATATCAGATAATACGGCATATTTTTCTTCACCTGCATTCTTAATCAAGCCCATGGCAATACCTGAAACTGGTTTTTTCATGGCAACACCGGCATCCATTAATGCAAGGGTTCCTGCACAGACAGTAGCCATTGAAGAAGAACCATTTGATTCCATGATATCAGATACTACACGTACTGTGTACGGGTATCCTGCAGGAATTTGTCCTTTTAAAGCACGCCATGCCAAGTGCCCGTGCCCGATTTCACGACGACCTACACCACGTTGTGCTTTTGCTTCACCAGTAGAATAAGGAGGGAAGTTGTAGTGTAACAAGAATCGTTCTCTGTGTTGATCCAGAACATCGTCTACAATTTTCTCATCTAGTTTGGTACCTAATGTGACAGAAGTTAAAGACTGAGTTTCACCACGGGTGAAGATGGCAGAACCATGAGGACCGGGCAGATAACCTACTTCGCACCAGATAGGGCGAATTTCAGTCGTCTTACGTCCGTCCAGACGCTTGCCTTCATCAAGAATACAACGACGCATAGCTTCCTTTTCCACATCGTGGTAGTAACGGTCGATTAATGTACCTTTTTCTTCCAGTTCTTCTTCTGTATATTGAGTTTTGAATTCATCGCGGATGGCGTCAAAAGCATCCTGACGTTCATGCTTGTTTCTGTTTCCTGAAGCAGCGATGGCGTATGCTTTATCGTAACAAGTTTCGCGTACAGCTTTGCGCAAATCTTCATCGTTTTCTTCGTGGCAATATTCACGTTTTACTGTAGAACCGACCTCTTCCATCAGCTCCATCTGCGCTTTGCAATGAACTTTGATTGCTTCGTGAGCAGCCTTCATAGCAGCCAGTAAGTCTTGTTCGCTGACTTCCTGCATTTCGCCTTCTACCATCATGATGTTGTCATATGTGGCAGCAACCATCAGATCCATATCAGCTTTCCCAAGTTGTTCGAAAGTGGGGTTGATAACGAACTGACCATCGATACGTGCTACACGTACTTCAGAAATCGGTCCGCCGAAAGGAATGTCGGAAACGGCTAATGCTGCTGAAGCGGCCAATCCTGCCAATGCATCAGGCATATCTATTCCATCAGCTGAGAAAAGAACAATGTTTACGTAAACCTCTGCATGGAAATTATCGGGAAATAAAGGACGCAATGCGCGGTCTACCAGTCGGCAAGTCAGGATTTCATAATCCGAAGCTTTGCCTTCTCTTTTGGTAAAGCCACCGGGAAAACGTCCGAATGCTGAATATTTTTCTTTGTACTCTACCTGGAGGGGCATAAAATCTGTACCGGGAACTGCATCTTTTGCTGCACAAACAGTAGCTAGCAACATGGTGTTACCCATGCGGAGCATTACAGAACCGTCTGCCTGTTTTGCCAGCTTTCCCGTTTCGAGTGTGATGGTTCTGCCATCAGGGAGCTCGATCGTCTTAACAATTGGGTTAATCATAAAAAATGTTTTATCTATATTTTCTTTCAAAATTCGTGCAAAGATACATATTAATTCATGTAATCAGGTGGGAATGAGATAAAAAAGTTTATAATTGACTATTTTTTTAGGTTTCCATGTGGAAGAAGCAATGAAAATGCTTTGACTAAACTTGAAAAGAACTATATTTGCACGTTCTTTCTAATAGAAATTAAGAAGCTAAATATGAAAAAGATCTGTTTTGTTGCACTTGCCGCTTTGGTTTTAAGTGCATGTAATTCTGAACCGAAATTCAAAGTTGAAGGTGAAGTTTCAGGTGCCGACGGCAAAATGCTGTACCTGGAAGCGGCTGCTTTGGAGGGCATCGTGCCCTTGGATTCTGTAAAGTTGAAGGGTGACGGTTCTTTCAGTTTCAAACAAACACGTCCGGTATCTCCGGAGTTCTACCGCCTTCGTGTGGACGACAAGGTTATCAATTTCTCTGTGGATTCTACGGAAACTATCGGACTGAAAGCGCCGTATACTGATTTTGCTACGGCTTATACGGTAGAAGGTTCGGCAAACAGCACTAAGATAAAGGAATTGACGTTGAAGCAAGTGCAGTTGCAGAATGAGGTGAATGAGTTGGTGAAGAAGATGCAGGCTCATCAGATAGGTGCCGATGTTTTTGAAGAAAAACTGGCTGCCTTGATGAAAGATTATAAGGATGAGGTGAAAACTAAATATATTTTTGCAGCTCCCAATACGGCTGCCGCTTATTTTGCTCTGTTCCAGAAACTGAATAATTACCTTATCTTCGATCCTTTGAATAGCAAGGATGATATTAAGTGCTTTGCAGCCGTTGCCACCAGTCTGAATAATTATTATCCGCATGCGGATCGCTCCAAGAATCTCTATAATATTGTGATTAAGGGAATGAAGAATACCCGTACACCGCAACAGAAAGTTCTGGAGTTGCCGGAAGAAGTTATTTCCGAAACCGGTATCATCGATATCAGCCTTCGTGATATGAAGGGGAATACCCATAAGTTGAGCGATCTGAAAGGTAAAGTAGTCTTGTTGGACTTTACTATTTACCAAAGTGCAGCTTCTGCTCCCCATAACTTCTTGCTGAATGACCTTTATACTAAATATAAAGATCAGGGACTGGTGATCTATCAGGTTTCACTGGATGCTGACGAGCACTTCTGGAAAACAACGGCTGATAATCTGCCTTGGATTTCTGTAAGAGATGCAAATGGAATTTACTCAAATGTGGCCGCTATGTACAACGTAAAGGAGGTTCCTTCTCTGTTCCTGATTAATCGGAATAGTGAGTTGAGCGCTCGTGGAGAGACTATAAAAGACTTGGACGCTGCGGTGAAAGCACTGTTGTAACTTGTTATAAATTAGAAGTTTTTATTTAAATATGTTACATAGCAGCAATTTTTGCTTGACACGCATTAATTAAAAGGCTATCTTTGCAAAAGAAAAATCGGAAGAGGGTTCCAGCATGCTGACCATGTTGGAATTCTTTTTTGTTATATAATACCATTTAGAAACTAAAAAGGAGGAAAAAAGTATGGCTTATATGTCAGAAGAAGGCTACAAGAAATTGATGGCCGAACTGAAAGAATTGGAGACGGTAGAACGTCCTAAGATTTCGGCTGCTATCGCCGAAGCACGTGACAAAGGTGACCTGTCGGAGAATGCAGAGTATGATGCCGCTAAAGAGGCACAGGGCATGCTTGAGATGAAAATCAATAAATTGAAGACGATTATAGCAGATGCCAAGATTATTGATGAGTCCAAGCTGAAAACGGATTCCGTGCAGATTTTGAACAAGGTGGAACTGAAGAACATAAAGAATGGCATGAAGATGATTTATACCATTGTTTCGGAAAGCGAAGCTAATCTGAAAGAAGGAAAGATTTCTGTTAACACTCCCATTGCACAAGGTTTGCTTGGTAAGAAAGTGGGTGATGTAGCTGAAATCAAAGTGCCGCAGGGCATGGTTAATCTTGAAGTAGTGAACATATCATTTTAAAGTAAAGGCAGGTCCGCATGCGGGCTTGCCTTAATTTATATATCATAAAAGTTATGGCAACAATATTCAGTAGAATTATCGCAGGTGAAATACCAAGCTATAAGGTGGCGGAGGATGATAAGTTCTTTGCATTTCTGGACATCAATCCGCTGGTGAAAGGGCACACGCTGGTCGTTCCCAAGCAGGAAGTGGATTATATCTTTGATCTGGATGATGAAGATCTGGCAGCAATGCATGTTTTCGCCAAGAAGGTGGCTCGTGCCATTGAGAAGGCTTTCCCTTGCAAGAAAGTAGGTGAAGCAGTGATTGGTCTGGAAGTACCTCATGCGCACATTCATCTTATTCCTATGCAGAAAGAGTCGGACATGCTGTTCTCTAATCCAAAGCTGAAACTTTCTGATGAAGAATTTAAAGCAGTTGCCGAAGCGATTCGCGCTGCATTCTAAAAATAAAACTCCTTCCTTTTATAATAAGAACGGGGGCTGAAATGGATTCAGTCCCCGTTTCCTTTATTCTGGTTTGAAAGTCTATGCTTTCAAATTCCGATATCCGGTTAGATGTAATCTTCCCCTAATTTTATTTGTGCGTCGTTTACGTATTTGCGGATAGAATGTTCTTCATCCTTCTTGCAAATCAGCAATACATTGTCCGATTCAGCGATGAGATAGCCTTCCAGTCCATCAATAACGGCGAGTTTGTTTTGTGGGAGCACCACGATGTTGTCTTTACTGTTGTACATTAGAGACTCACACTTCAAGGTTACATTTCCTTCTTTGTCCTTTGGGGACAAGTCATACAATGAACCCCATGTACCTAAATCGGACCAGCCGAAATCTCCTAATGAAACATATACATTGTCTGCTTTCTCCATGATGCCGAAATCGACGGACACATTGGGGCATGCAGGGAAATTTTCGTCGATGAATGCTTTTTCGGCAGGAGTACCGTATACATCTTTACCAGGAATCAGTTTGCTTGCCAGTTCGGGAAGCAGTGCTTCCACGGCCTTGATGACAGAGTTCACATTCCACATGAAGAGGCCGGAGTTCCAATAAAATTCTCCGCTTTCTACGAAAACCTTGGCTAATTCCAGTTCAGGTTTTTCGGTAAAGGTCTTCACCTTGTAGAAATTATCTCCTGCTTGTTCGGCTATCTGAATGTAACCATAACCTGTTTCGGGACGGTTCGGTTTGATACCGAGAGTCAGCAACTTTTCTGATTGAGATACGAACGTCAAGCCTTTTTCGATGGCATCAAGGAACTCTCCTTCCTTCAGAATCAAATGATCGGATGGGGCTACCACGATATTGGCATTCGGGTTTAATGCGCGAATGTGATAAGCTGCCCATGCGATACACGGAGCAGTATTTCTGCGTGTAGGCTCCAGCAAGATTTGTTCGGGATTCAATTCAGGCAGTTGCTCCTTTACAAGATCTGCGTATAAATCGTTTGTAACGATAAGTATGTTCTCTGTGGGAATAACTTTATTGAAGCGGTCGAAGGTTTGTTGCAGTAATGACCTGCCTGTGCCAAAGAAGTCCAGAAACTGTTTAGGGAGCGTTTTTCGACTAAACGGCCAGAAGCGACTGCCGATACCTCCACCCATGATAACACAGAAATTATCCTTATTTGTTGTCATATCGTTTGTTTTAAAAGTTTCTGCTAAAGTACACTATATTTTGGAAACACGGAATGTTTGTAGAATGTTTTATGACTTTTTTCTCCTTTTTTTAGGAAAAGTATTGCAGGTTTAGAAAAAAGCCGTATCTTTGCACCGCAATTGAGAAATCAAGCATGCCCAGATGGCGGAATCGGTAGACGCGCTGGTCTCAAACACCAGTGGATTCACTTCCATCCCGGTTCGACCCCGGGTCTGGGTACAAGTAAGACGGCTAAGTAATTGAATATCAATGCTTAGTCGTTTTCTTTTTGCCTTATCTGTTCCCAATTTGTTCCCACAGACCTTCATTCTCCCCTCTCGCAAAATGTGGTTGAATGTCTTTAAACATGATTATAGTGACGATAAATAGCTAACAGATTTGATTTTGCGCATTCCATCTCTAAAAAATAAGGGCTTATAGAGATTTTGTGATATACGCCTTCTTTTCCTCATGTAAGGTTTAAAACCGCCATAAGAACATGGTATAGATGGAAATCATACGGTGAGTAGAGCTTAGTTAAAACCAAAAGACTGACGAAGTGCTATAAGGTTCGGTCTTTTATACCTCCGTTGATTTGAATGAAAGAGAGCAAGAAAGTTTGTCAAGGAATTATCTTTTACCGCTGAAAAATAGATTCTTAAACACTTGGAGAGCCAATAGAGGTACAAAAAGAGGGAAAATGAGCCTTGAAATGCTGTTTTTCACCTATCAGTGAGAGCTTTTTATGGGAATTTCATTACCTTTGTATTTGGATTAGGGCAACCTTGTCCAAATACATCGTTGGTAAAAAAGAGGCGTTATGTCTTCTCCTTGTATATACGAAGCCTGAGAAACTTCAAATAATGTGAACAAGAGTTGGCGTAATGGTCTCCACGCATATAGCGTGGGGCTGTTATTTCCACATCTGTTCACAAAGGTTTTCTCAGGGCCTGTATATTAGGACGTGGCATACAGTTCCACGCTTTCTTACGTTTAATAAAAAGGCTGCAACGGGGCTGTGCGCCAAAAAAGAAGAACAATATGAATAATCTTTATTCTAAATTTATTATGAAGATGAGACCTCTCTTTTTCCTGTGTGCCCTTTTTGCTATGCAACTTGCACATTCCCAAAATGTCAAAGAGGAACCTTTTACTTATTCGCAGGCATTGCTGTATGCCGCCGAAAAAGGAGATGTGGATGCTATGTATAAGATAGGAATCTGTTATTATGTCGGGAAAGGTGGAGCACCTACACTGATTAAAGGGGAATTCCCTTTTGAACGGGACTACGATAAGGCGTTCAAGTATCTGTCGAAAGCGGCAGACAAAGGTTCGGCCTTGGCTATGCTGAACCTTGGCAACATCTATCAGACCGGAATCGGTGCGCCCAAAGGGAAAGACTTGAAACAGGCTATTGATCTGTATGAGAAAGCGGCCGAGAAAGGTTGTGTAGATGCCTACGCAAACATCGGTAAAATCTATGAAACAGAACAGCCGGAGCTAATTACCAAGAAACTGGTAAAGATAAAACTTAAAGATGCTTCGAATGCCGCATATATGCTTTGGGAGGAAGCCATAAAATACCATCAACTCGCCGCCGAAAAAGGCTCTGCAATAGGTGCATACAATTTAGGTATTGCTTACAATAGCGGACTGCTCGGGTTGGCAATCGATTATGAAGAAGCTACAAAATGGTTCCGTCGGGCAACGGAATTGGGTTACAAAAGGGCTGTCAATGATTTGGCAGTGCGCTACATGAATGGTATCGGCATCCCGCAAAACAAGAGAGTCGGTCTTGAATTGATGAAAGCGGCAGCCATGAGCGAAGAACCGATGGCACTGCACAATATGGGTGTGTATTATTATAACGGTATTGGTCTTACACAAGACAAAGAGGCGGCGTTGCTTTTCTTTTTGCGTGCCAACCAACTGGGCTATAACAATGCACAGGCTCTTCATGAATGTTATTTGGCTGGGTTGCACAACGCAAAAGGCTATGCAACAGAAAAAGATTGGTTGACATCACTAAAAAAAGAATGCAATGGTAAACTGTTACCCGAAATCGTATTACCTGAGGCTCAAAAAGTTTTCTCTGTAGTAGCCGGTGATGTGGTAAACGATTGCGGCTCGTGGACGATTATCGACAAAGATGGTATATGGATTACAGACCGACGATATGACAATATCGTAATAGACCCTGCAACTGAAAAACTCACAGCAGGGCTTTATGGATATTCTACTCCGCTTGCCGATGATGGTAGTGAAGAGAATCCTATTCTCGAGCAGATACTTAATAGCATTGAAGGGAACAACGATCCACAACAAGTTTTTGCAAATTCATTGAAGATATTGCAGGCAGACCATGATAATGCGATGGGTTATCGTGGAATGGCATACTACAACATTGCTGTCTATTGGCATAACACAAACCTTAACCGTTCAGCAGAGACTTATTTGAAAAAAGCTTTGGAAGTAGAACCGGACTTTAAGGCTGCCCGTGAAGACCTCGCTTTGCTTCAAGAAGAAGCAAAAGAACAACAGAAAGCGATGAAAAAAGAACGTCGTGCCATGATTTGGCAGTGCATCACGACAGGTTTGGCTGGAGTTTCTGACATAATGGGACAAGTAGCTGCCAACAAACAAGTAAGTCAGCAGCAGGACGCATCTGTAAGAGATAGCAACCGCCTAAAAAACAAAGAAAAAGCAAAAGCCGCAAGACAAAAAAGTTATGAAGCCAAACGAAATATAGTTGAGACAATAAACCGTAGAGGAATAAGCAATGCTTATTCCGAGAATGTAGGGATTCTTACTGATATGAAGAATAACGGTCAATACGGCTCACAGCAATTCAGGCAGACACAACAGCGGCAAAAAAAATTGCGTGAAAAGTACGGATTAACATACAATGAATCGGAAGATTGGTAAGTAAAAAATAGTTTACTAAAAACTGTCATATATGAAATTGAAAATTTTATTGCTTTTATTACTATTGGCAAGTGAGAGATCAATTGGTTTCGCACAAATAACCAAGGAATTAAAAACTGAAGACGATGGATATAAGTGGTATTTAGTATCGTCCAATGGTGTACGAGGAGCACAAGACACTAATGGAAAGGATATTGTGCCATTGTCGAAAAAATGTGAATGGGTCAGTTATGATAATGGTTTCCTGTGTGGAACAATATTCCCATCTGATGATGATTTAGACAAAATCAAGAATGCGTATTACGATAAGAAGGGAAATGTAATCATTGCGTTGGGTAGGTATAACATGGTATCATACAACGCCCCGGAAGATGGAAAACCAGCTTGGTTTAGTGTAAAAAAGAACGGACTTAAGGGTGCTTGTGATGTAACAGGAAAAGAAATTGTTCCACCTGTTTATAACGGTCTTTTGTATGGGTCAAAAGGCTTTGAAGGTAGAAAGAATGAAACTGAAAGTTTTGAACTTCTGAATATACTTTTACCTAACCATGACATAATGGCTTTTGTTGAAAAGACGCAAAAGACCGAAAGCGACGGATTTGTCTGGTATAAACTTCGAGATTATCCAAACTATGGAGCGGCAGACAAAGATGGGAGAATATTGCTTCCAATGAGTATGCAATTAACCAGAGTAAATTACCGTCCTTCAACTGTATTGGGAAAGTACGGCGTTTTTGAAGTTTATAAAGAAGACTTTGTCGGGGTTTATAATTCACAAGGTGTTGAGATTCTTTCTCCCAATAAAGGTTATACATACTGGAAATATATAGGTGATAGTGAAAATGGTTATCTTCAAGTTGACAAGGGCAACATGAAATATGGCTTTTGCAATTTGAATCAAAACGAGGTTATCGCTCCGGGCAAATATTCGTATGTGTCTTTTGACAAAAATGGATTCTTTGAGGTTGAGCAAGGGGATTATAAGGGAATCTGCGATTTGAACGGAAATGAGATTATCATTCCGGGTAAATATTCGTCTGTGTATTTTAATGAAAATGGATTCTTTGAGGTTGAGCAAGGGAATTATAAGGGAATCTGTGATTTGAATGGAAACGAGATTATCTCTCCCAACAAATATACTTCAATTTCTCATAACAATTATGAAAACGAGCCTCAATGGTTTTCTGTAGAGAAAGATGGAAAAGAAGGCGCATACGATATGTATGGGAGAGAGCTTGTCCCTGCACTATACTCAGACTTATATTATGATAATGAAGAAGGCTTTTATTATGAGAATAATGGCGATGATGTTGCCTTGAACGTAAAGATAAATACAAATAATTCAAATAGTTATTCTTCCGCATCAACATCTTTATCTTCAAACGATACAAACTATAAGTATGCTGCATTGAACGACCCGAATCTTGTAGATAATAGTGAAAAGATAGCCAATGCTCATCAACTGATAGACGACCTTGAATCACAAAAACGAAATTGTAGTTCTTGCCATGGCACAGGGGCTATTCCAACAATTTGTACTATGTGCAGAGGAACAGGAACGATAAAAATGGGATATTATACTCCTCAATTTTTTAAGTGTAACTATTGTGGAGGTACTGGACGCACATCCAAGCCCTGTATTGAGTGTCAAAAAACAGATGTATCAATTAGCATTTCGAGGAGTATGCTGAAAACTTATAAAGAAACTCATGGTATGACGAAAGAGACAGCTGCGTTTTATCATGAACATAATAGCAAAATGGCACAGATGGATCGTGATTATCAAAATGCCATAAACGCCATAGCGGAACCTTATCTGAATAGCACGAGAAAAAGTAATTCTTCGCATTCTTCTACAAGTTCCTCGTCAAAATGTTCTTTATGTAATGGCACAGGTATTGACCCTCATGTATATCACAGTGGAGACCCTAAGCCTGCAGTAGGTGGCTATACTCATTCATCTGGTGAAAAATGTATATATTGTGGGAAATACAAATGGCATCAACATGTTTATTGTCCCAAATGCAATGCAAACAAATATCCCTAATAATAAGCTGTAAAGCAATAGAATCAAGGCATTTATATGAATTACGAAATGATAAAAAGGAGCCTTTGTTTATTGGGTCTCATATCTGTGTTTGTGAGTTGTTCACAACCCGATAAGAGGTGTTCCTCATTTGCCGAATCTTGGAACAGCAAATGTCCTATCAGTTTGGTGAAAGATGAGGTAGCCTTAACCAATATTCGCTATTCAGACAGTGAATTTATCCTGTCAATCTCCGTGAGTGATAGTGCACCGACTTCCGTACTATCTTTACGGAAACTGATTGAAGAATATTCATGGCGTATGCAGGAAGTTGAGGACTACTATCTGAATGGTAAGGAAATAGGCGGATTACCCTTTGTAAAAGGAGTTATCAGCGAATCTCCGGTTCTCGCACAACTCATTGATTCTATCGCTTATCTAACATACACTCCGGAAAGCACTCAAGGGTGTCTACCATTAATCATTGGTATAAGTGATGAAACGGATAGCCTTGCCTATGTTTACAATGAAACGTGGGAGCGACTGACAGAAAATGAATGGATGAATGCCATCATGCCAACTGAAATGTGTGCATGGTCATCAAATCCAAGTTCGTTACCCCCCTTGAATGAGGTTGTAAGAGTAGAAGGGATTCCTCGTATAAGCAACGAGGGGATTCTGAAAATATACTGTTCGTATGACGCATCCCCATATTATACACGTTCGGGCGAACCTGCGTACATTGATGATGTCAAGGGAAAGTATTTCAGCAAGAAAATCTTGGAGGATTATCTGGCTGAACTCATGGCAAAAAGCGAAAATATACGCCGTTTCTTGAATGCCTGTGAACGGCGTGGTATTGACGTTCAATTTATTGTGGAAGGTTTCAAAGACGGAATAGACTATGACCTCTCCACACCGGAGTTCATCAAGCAATGGAAAAGCTGGGGCGGCAGTGATTCCATTGCGGTTTCACCCCCAATGCAGCGACAGGAATAAGGAATTATTACAGTTAAAAGATAAACACACTAATTCGTTAATAACAATATAGAATATGATTAAAAAGACTTTTCTGATATTTTGTATGATATTATTAGGGGCAGTTACATTTGCTACTGACCCCAATTGTCCCAGATGCGGAGGATCCGGTCTGCATCAAGAAGGAGGAACATCCATAAGCCATGTTAATGTATCATGTAGAAATTGTGGAGATATTTATGATGCTTTCTATATACATCAGTGCGAATGCCAATACTGCGCTAATTATGTACCGCAATCCAGTAATCCAGACGCTTCTTGGGATGATGATATTGGCTATCAAGCTGCAAAGGAGTATGCCCGACAAAAATATTCTCCTGATGTAGAAAACAGAACCTCGACAGCAACAGAGAAATCTTTTAAAAAAATTAAATTTAAGACTTTGCCAGCGCAAAAAACGAAAGATTCTGATAGTAGCATCCCTTCGTGGCTTTATATTGTTGGGGGCATAGCTATAGCAATATTCTTGAAATGGTTTTTTGATGATTAATTCATTTTGTAATTCCGTTACTTCTCTCAATCTTCCAATCATACTTACCCTCTGCAACATCGCCAACCTCATTGAGTGTGTGGCGATGTTTTATTTCATCAAAGGGGTGCAGGTGTTCCGCATAGTCACAGAGCCATGTACCGACCGCTTTCTGCTGCTCGGCGGTTTCCCCATATTCCTGCATAACACTCTTGATGTCGGCTGCTTCGGACAGGGCAAAGATTGACTTGTGCTGCTCCGTGCCGAAATGGATAATCGCATCAACGGCTCGCCTGAATATCTCGCTTGCCTTATAGAAAATATCCGCAAGCAAATTCAGAATGTCCCGGCTCATTTTCAGCGCACCTTGCAGTAAGCGGATTGTCTTGTCTTTTTCTTCTGTGGCTCGGATCACGGCGAGACTGATGCGGTGCTGCTCCCCGGTCTTCTGCTCCTGAAGCTGCCGGACAGCCTTGTCCCTCTCCATGCCGAGTGAACGGCTCTGCGCCAAAGCCCTGTCCCGCTCGGCTGCCGCTTTCTGTCTTTCCTCAACCAAAGCCTTTGTCCGCTTCTCAACCTCTTTCTTTACGGCATCGGGAAAGGCTTTCCTGATACGCTCATTATCGGCTTTCAATTCTTGGTTCTCTTTCTCAATGGCAGCATATTTGCCTTTGCCCAAAAGGTTTGCGATACCGGATTTTATGTTGTCCGTGTTCTCCCTGTCGGCTCTCCGTGACCGTTCCTCCTTATCGGCTATCTCGCTGTCGAGTTCTGCGCTGCGCCGTTGTTTTTCCTCGTTTATGGCTTGAATATTTTCCTGCTCCGTCTTGGCTTTGTCCGTTTCCCGGATGAGTGCATCCCTCTCGGCTTGGGCCGCTTTCTTTTCGGCTTTGGCCCGTTCCGCCTCCTGCTTCTGCTTGGCGATGATGTAGTCGTTCCGTTCCAGATGTTCCTTACCCGTCAGCTTCTTTGAGGTGCCCCTTTCCATTTCCAAACATTCAGCCAAAACGGTCTGCATCTCGCTCATGGCTTTCCCGTTCAGTTTGCAGGATTTCCCGGTGTCGTGGTTCATCCAGTCCCATACGATATGGGCGTGAAGATTGGGCTTCCATGTGGCATTGTCACCGGGAATGCCGTAATGCCCCTCGTCACGGTGGATGAAGATTTGCAGTGCTGAGATTCCCCACCGCTCCCTGCACACCTCGCAGAAACGCCGCAACTGCTCCATTGTGGTATCATCCTTGATAACCACGACGCCCTCTTTGAGCGGAGTGCTGCCACGCACTACGGACACCTTTCCCGTCTTCTTGTTCACACGCTCCCGGTCTTTGGTCTGCATCGCCCGACCTGTCTTTTCCTTTACCATAGCGGCTATCTGATTGTAGCGTTCCGAAAGCGAGGTATCGCCGAAATCAGGTGCTACCCATGTCTCGTTATCCGCCATGAGGTCGGTGCGTACATAGAACTTCTCCCTGATTATGTGGGCGAGGTATTCCGCCGTGCGCCTGTTATGTGCCTCGCTGCTCCCGATGTTGCAGGGCTTGATGTTGATTGATGTCTTCTGTGCCATAGGCATGGAAATGTTTACAGTTTGACAAAAGGGAAAAGGGCTATTAGGGCGTAGCCTTAATCGGAGGGTGCAGGGAGAGGGTCACTTCCTGCTCGGGGTTCTCAGGGGTCGAGACCTCTGAGCGGAGTTTCCAAAGAGAGGGTCACTCTTTGGTCAGGGGTGTTGGGGGCTGACTGCCTCCGACCGGGTTCTTAGGGCAGCGTCCTAAGTGGGACGGGGCAAAGCCCGGCCCCTCGGGAGAGCCCACAACTACGGAAGCGAAGCGTGTAGTTATAGTGGGCTATATCAGGGCAAGCCCTGTCTATCACACCACGACAACTCAGCTACCTGCACATACTGTATTTCTTTTCTGGCATATAATACTCCTTGTCTGCTGCTATGTGGTTCAACACATCTTGCAGTCGGTCGAGTTGTTCATGGTCAAGCACACGGATGGCATTGATGGTTATCTTCTGCGTGGCAATCTTCCGGTGTGCTATGGTGGTTCCGTTCATTGTTCCGTCACCGTCCGCATGAACAGAGCGGAGGTAGTCATTGACCGCTTCCGTCTGCTCTTTGCCTGGATATGGTGCTGCCCATTTGTCTTGAATATAATCAACCATTTTGCTGACCGCATTTGCCAAAATCGGGTCTTGCTGTTTGATTGATTGTATCAGTTCTATTTTCTTCATGCGAATATCATTTAAGTTGGGTTTTACGATTATTCATTCCATCGTTGATTTTGTTGATTCTGTTGAAAATGATTCAAAAAAGAGGGAAAAGAAAATTAAAGATGCAGTACACAATCTTTTTTCTTTTTTGGAAGGCAAAACTCTTTGTTGAAGTTTGTTGAGGGTGTTGTTGAATAGTAACCCTCTTATTTATACTTCTTCCCTTATGTTTCATCATATTCAACAACCTCAACGATAATCTTTCAATTTTTCACGGGTAACGGTATAAAAGCGTCCCACCTTTTTGGACGATGCAGAATACTTCTGTCCCGGCAACACGGATATTTGATAGGTGGAGTAGGACAGCGCATTGGATGCTGGCTCCAGTTTCCAGTACTGCTGCAGAACATTCCTCACCTGATGACGCTCCATCTTTACCATAGAGTAATTGAACAACGCTAACAAGTCGTTGATACAGAAATCTACCACATCCACCTGCATTGTGTCCATGATGTCAAGCAACAGTTCTGCCATATCAAGTTCAATGCGACTGCGGTTGCAACGGATGATTTTCTCCAATGCTTCCGTGCGGATGAGTGAAGGAGAAAACCACATACGGCTTTCTTCTTTGGTGGTTAGATTTCGATGTTGTAGATGGTACAGAAATGCAGGTATCTCATCTTTCAGTTTCTGAAGAAAAGAGGTGTCGTCTTTTCCCAATCTGCTAATCTTTCTCACCCAATAGCGTGTTTCCTCTGGCTCAATGTAAACAGGGAAATTCTCATTATTGGAACACAATACGAATTTGGCGAAGAACTGCACTTCATAGCGGTCTTTGCCCTTTGCCTCCATCTTGTATGAGTGTGCCGTACTGAGGTTCTTCAATCGTTCGCTATCTTCCCTGCGGTTGAGTAGCACCTCGTCCACCACTATCATCAGTTTACCTGCCCAGTCGGCATTAAACTGGCTCCGAAAGTCCTCATTGGTGTTGAAGGTCACGTTCTCTTGAAACAACGCTTTCAGAAAATTCAGGAACGTACTCTTGCCCGTGTTCCGTTCCTCCGACACTAATAGAAGTATCGGTAACTTCTGCGTTGGTTTTAGGTACAACAGTTGAAGATAATCCATTCCCAATTCATATTGCTCACCAAAGATGTGTTCAATCAAGGATTGTATATGACTAAACCCACCTTCTTGTGGAATGTGGGTTATTGGCTCATAGAGATTATAAAAGTTATTCACGTTTAATCGGTAATCTGTATGACTTGGCATAGTGCAGAATCCGTCATATTTCGGAATGAGTGCCGCTTCATCCTTGCCGTGGTCTAATCGGAATACGCTCATTTTCCATTCTACCCGCATTTTGCGGAATGATCCATTCATCATTGGCTGATTGATAATACGAAACAAGGTTGTACCGATACGGACATACTCTTCCTCGATATTCTCAACTTCTCCACTTGTAGGAGTAACAAGTGCATTATCAATCTTTTCCATAACCAGATATTTTGTTGGTTTCCCCCAAGATGCGCTTCACGTCTGAGAAGCGGTATCTTACCTTGTTTCCCACCTTGATTGCTTTCAGGTAGTTGCGCTTGTTCCAAAGCCATAAGGTGGTGTCGCAAACGCCACACATTTCCTTAACTTCCTCACGTGTTAGCAGTTTATCTTCATTGGTGGCTTTGAATGCAACAGCCACCTCATTCACTGCGCGACTAATAAGTTCATCAGAGAAGTGGCGTAAATCTTCACTCGTAATCTCCAATTTGATATTAGCTGTGCTATTGGAGATGATTTGCATTAAATCTGTCATAGCATATATGTGCTGCCTCGTAGTTCGACACAATCACTTTGGCTGCATTATAAATGATTGCGCCACCGCTCCGATATTGGAACGATGGCGCAAAAGTATAAATGTAATTTATTATAATTCAATGATTTACATTTCGTTGTTTTCGCTGAAATCATAAACGAAAGAAACGAAATGTAAGGCAATCAATTTGGTTCACCTGAAAATGGTCTTATCTCAATGTCAATACTGGATTTTGAATAAGTTGGTCTATAACTGGATGGTAAATGGCTCCATCAGTAACCGCTGTAATTGTCGTAACTTTATTGCCTCCATCTTTCGATGAAGCACCACAATGGTAAATCTGTTCATCAGCCGTTTGGTAATCAATGACAATATACCTGTCGTGGAATATTCCCCCAGACGTTTGCAACGAAATGGTAACATTGGGATATTCACGGCAGAAATCGTTAAACTCGGCTTGGTGCAACCTATTACCGATATTGTCAGAGAATACTACAACATTCACATTAGCCGGAACATCTTTAAGAAGTACCAGTGTCTTCAATCCGATGTAATTATCAACTACAAATATCGTTTTCTTGGCGATTGCATAAATCTGTTGGTAAGCCAAATCCGATTCAACGGGTTGACCATTGAGTATCAGCCAACCTCTCCTTATTGAAGGATTGCCAAAATCAAGCATGACATTTGCCAGTTCCGACTTCGTAACGACATTACCCAAAGCGCCTATTATATCGGCAACTTTGTCATCAACGGCTGATAGGGATTTGCGCAAATCAAGCAGGTCTTGTGTGTTTTGGGTTGTCTGCAAGGACAGTTGCAGATACTCCCTTTGTCCCAATAACGGCTGATTATCCACGATGTAGTCTTTCATCTGCTTGAAGATGCGAATCAAAGCCTTACTTTGCTTGGTTGCCAAATCTCCTTTTAGAACAGTCATAAGCATATATATACCTTGTTCCGTGAAAGCATAAGGGTTGTATCTACGACCGCCCCAACTTGAGGTGGAATTTTTGCACCTCAAGATTTCACACTCTTCATCGGACAACTGAAACATGAAGTCTTGCTCAAACTTTTCAATGTTGTTCTTTACTTGACGGTTAAAGTCTTTGGTGCTATAGCCATAGATTTTGGCTAAGTCCATATCCAGCATTACGCGAACACCTCTAATGTTGTATATATAACCTTTCAGATATTCGGCATTGATTTCTTGGGCGATGATGTCTTTATCCATATCATTAAATTAAATGGGTTCATACTTTTAGTTATTTGCTTCTGTGAGGTAAGTCTTCCACTCATTGATAAGCGACCGTTCAATACCATTGTCTTTTATTTTCCCTCTGTTTGTACTGTCATTCAACTTCTTAATAGAAATTTGGAGATTTCGCACAGTCTTCAAGTCGCAATTCGGTAGTTCATTGGCAAGTAGCTTATGGAATGTTGTCACATCACAGCCTGTCAGAAGTTCTTCCTCTTGAAGGGCAAAATACAATCGTGCCAAATCGGTGCCTGTGTGCTGTGTTGAAACTCTCAATTTTATTTTCTCCAATATCTGTTCTTGATTTCCGTGAAGATAATTTTTCAATGTGCGTGATGGCTGTTCACCTGTTGGCGATTTTTCTTTGATAGGTTTATCATCAAAAGACAATCTATCAATGGTTGTTTCTACTACACAATCATCCTCAATAGCCTTTTTCTCCTGACGGAAATTCTGCCAATCCTCTTTTGTTCGCATTTTGTTACGAATACTACTGTTAATAACTACTTTAATCATTAAAGCAGCTATCTTTTTTTCAAAAAAGTTGTTCGCTGGGTTATGTGTTTCTGCTTCTAATTGGGTGACCATAGTTTCATAGCACTTGCCGTAATAAAGCCATGCCAACATTGCAGGAGCTATTGAATCGTTTTGCAAATTGCGAAACTCTCCAACCAATAATCTTGCAGCATCGGCATCTGCCGAATAACTTTGCAGACGGTGTTCGTCAGCAAGGTCTCCATGACACTCGTCTTGATATTTACGCATCATTTGAGGGGTGAGTTTCCATCCTAATTTGAAAACCTTTTGCAAACCAATTGCTGATTTGTTGTTCACTTCAGCAACGAATCTGTCATATTCTTCCGGATGGCTGTTGAGCCATTCTTTAACATCTTGTTTGAATTGTTCGAAGTCTTGTTTTGCCATACTCTTTCCCTTATTAGTCCAACAGGTGAACAAGTTCTTGTTTCATTTCCTCGTCAATTTCCCTATATCGGCGAAACGCCTTGCTGCCTTCCTTGTGTCCCGATACCGATGAAACAAGATCAGGGTCTTTCACCTTCTTATACATATTGCCAATGAATGTCTTTCGGGCAGTATGTGTGGTTGCGACTTCATACAAATACTTCTGCTCAGGATTGCGAGTAAGTGGGTTAAGCACTGTGACAATTCTGTCAAGACCAGCCAACTGGAACGCTTCTTTGATGGCTTGATTATATTTTTGCTCTGATATAAAGGGAAGCAGGGTTGCGCCTGCGTAATCTTTGTAACGTTCAAGTATGGTTTTCGCAACACTATTCAGTGGCACTCTTATTGTTCGGGGATTATGGCTGCGTGTCTTTTCTTGTATGTATTCCAACGCTCCGTTCACGATGTTTTTCTTTGTGAGCTTATAAAAATCGCCCACACGACAACCTACAACAGATTGGAACACAAAGATATCACGTTGAATGGCAAGTTGTGGACGAGCAGACAAATCAGCTTCAAACAATTTGTCACGTTCTTGAAGGGTAATATAAATCGGAGTTCCATAAAGACATTCTTCCAAAGGGAACTTGTCAAACGGTCGATTGGTGGTCTTGCCTTGATTATAGCACCAGATAAAAAAGGTACGTATGCGTGAGAAACTGTCTATAAGAGTATTCTTCCCTCTCGGTTGAGGAGTCCGTTTCTCGGGAATGGTCTCGTATATATCGGGATATTCTTCTGCATACATATATTCGTTCTCCATAAAATCCCACATATCGGCAAGCGTCTCTTTGGTGGTAGTATGAATATCAAGGGTAAAATGTTTCATTCCACGCCTTGTTTTTCTGACAAACAATTCATAGCGCATGAGAGCCCTTTTTACTACACGGAAGTTTTTCTTCCGTACCTCCGAAAGATTGTGTTTCTCCAAAAACTCATCGAAAAGTTCGGCAAAAGTAGGTGGATTCTCTATTGCAAGTTCTTCTTCTGTCTTGTACTTTTCGGGATGATGGAATTTGTCTATGACTTCTCCGAGCCATTCACTTCCTGCATCCTCTTTGTATTCTTTCTCAATCATTCGGGTCAATGCCTGCACTTTATGGTTCAAGTCCATTTTCTCGTTTTCTGCCACCAAAGCCACACGGTCTTTATACCCCTGCCGGTCAGCACTCCAATGGTTCGGGCTGATAACAAGTTCGCTTGCTGCCTTGATGTCTTTCTTTCCATCACGCAAACGAAAATAGATAGTAGCCTTAGTATCTACATCGTTCTTTTTGGCAGTCTTCCGTATAAATGCAGTCACTTTCATAATCTTCAATTTAATTTCTGGATTGAACACTGCAAAGTTAGCGAATTGTTCCCAAATTGTTCCCAATTATCCTGAAATAATTTCAATCTCATTAAATTTAATTCGATTCAATGCTGTTTATAAATCGTTTATATATAGGTAAATACACGGGATTTTGTTGTGAATAGAATTTATTTCCGTCTATTGATATTTAATATTTCAAATGCGGCTCTGGGTACTGAGGCGGAGAAAGTTGAAAAACTCTCTCCGCTTTTCTTTTCTACT